>RCNI01000035.1_pt1 | contig 88141 bp, 75 predicted proteins | sample 2041151 | NCBI WGS metagenome assembly RCNI01 (sample SAMN09708214, study PRJNA481090) | feces metagenome | isolation source: feces | place: Antarctica: Albino Rookery
CCGCCATACCGGCAATCGCTTCCTACGCTGCCGTACATGCTGTATTCCTCCTGACGCAGCAGTGTCAGCGCACCGTTTTCGGGGTCGAGGGTGTATACCAGATTGTTTTCGTTCAGGCCGTGCTTTTCACCGGGAGTAGCGAATACAAGAATCCTGTCTCCGACAGCTTCCAGCGAGGCTCCATACAGAGTCGGATAGGTGCCGAGAAGCCGGGATTCTCCGGTGCAGCCGTCCAGGGCATAGATGGAAAAGCCTTTCTGTTCCTCCTTGGCGGTGTGGGCATTTCCGGCGTAAAGAACGCGGTCAGGCAGAACCAGCTGGCTGTAGACATCAAACAGAGGCTCAGTAACTCTGCGCACATCCATGGTGGCAATGTCAACCAGAAACAGGGCAGTGCGCTGTCCGTTGACAACTCCGGCACCGTTGCGCCAGAAGGGAAGCTCGTCGAATACCTCGTAATCGGTGTTTTCTTCTTTTTGTCTGGCAACCTCGGCCTTTTCTTCAGCGGTCATTTTGTAATAGTCGGGGAAAGCAAGCTCGATGGTTCCGACGGCGAGGTAGGTGCTGTCGGAAATTTTCTTGACGACAGAACCGGAAAACGGCAGGGTAAAGGCGGGAAGTGCTTCTCCGCCGCAGATGTCCAGGCGGTAGTAGCTGGTGAATGCTTCCTTGGCTTCAGCCCGTTTTTTCTCCTGAGAGGAGCGGACGGCGGGGAAGAGAATGTGGGTTTCGTCTTCCCACAGGAATCCGGATTCCTTTCCCAGGTCGGTCAGCTGCCGAAGCGTGCCGTCATAGAGCCACAGACGGCTCTCATAGCGGTTTTCCTCCTCCAGACAGTTGGATACTACAAACGCAGCCCGCTTGCCGCCAGGGGCGTACCGGGGCTGAGAAAGAAAGCGGTATTTCAGAAAATCTTTCAATTCAATCGGGTTCATATGGGTCCTCCTTGCAATAATCGGGATAAAATCATTCTAGCGCAGATTTTTTTGAAATGCAACGAAAAACATAAAAAGAAATTGCTTGACAAATCGGGCGTTGGGTGGTAAAATGTCTTTCGTGATGGTGCTCAGCACCTTACCGAGTATGGGCCTTTAGCTCAGTTGGTTAGAGTCTCCGGCTCATAACCGGATAGTCCCGGGTTCGAATCCCTGAAGGCCCACCAGTTGATTCAGGCCTTTCGGCTTTCATATAATTATATATAGGGGTATAGCTCAATTGGTAGAGCGGCGGTCTCCAAAACCGTAGGCTCAGGGTTCAAGTCCTTGTGCCCCTGCCACAAAAAGCACACTGTTTATGCAGTGTGCTTTTTTGTTATATTCTGCCATCCATTGACTTTCCGGGGCAATTTGCGTATCATGATAGAAAACACTTAAAGGAGAATGCGTATGATTTTTCTGCACTATCCACCCTGCAGCACCTGCCAGAAGGCGAAAAAGTGGCTGACAGAACAGGGCCTTGTCTTTGAGGAACGCAATATCAAAACAGAGAATCCTTCGGCAGAGGAACTTCGGGAATGGTACAGCCGCAGCGGTCTTCCGCTGAAGAAATTTTTCAATACCAGCGGTCTATCCTACAAGGCTCTGGGGCTGAAGGACAAGCTGCCGCAGATGTCTGAGCAGGAGCAGCTTCAGCTGCTGGCAGAAGATGGAATGCTGGTCAAGCGTCCGCTTCTGGTGTGCGAAGATCAGGTCCTTGTGGGCTTCAAGCCGGAGCAGTGGGCGGAGAAGCTGCTGTAAATTGTGGCAGCGGACGGAAAAAGCCGGAGAACCCTATGTGCTGCAGGTTGACATTCTTCCGCCAAAGGTGTACCATGAACTTCATATCTGAATAATTGGGAAAACAGAAATCTGCAGCATTCCCGGCTGCTCAGGAGGTAACATGATGGCAAAGCAAAAACGACCCAATGTCATTTGGGTAATGACGGATCAGCAGCCCGGCTATATGCTGTCCTGCAACCATGATCCCAATGTGCATACGCCCAATATCGACCGTATGGCAGCATTCGGGCTGAATTTCCGGAATGCGGTAGGTGGTTTTCCACTGTGCTGTCCGTTCCGCGGTTCCATGCTGACATCCGTGTATCCGCATAAGTGCGTTCCGGGACATCAGTATCAGCTGCCGCCGGATATGCCCACAGTGGCCAAGCCCTTCCGGGATGCCGGATATCATACGGCATATTTCGGAAAGTGGCATCTTGACGGCTTTGAGGAAACGCTGACGGAGCGGGCTGTGATGCATATCGTACCGCCGGAGCGCCGCGGCGGATTTGATACCTGGTGCGGTTTTGAAAACAACAACTCTCAGTATGATACCTGGGTCCACGGGGGAGAAGGAGAGACGGCCTACCACTACCGGCTCGAGGGCTATGAAACTGACAGCCTGACCGATCTGCTCCTGGAATATATTGACGAAAAGAAAGAGGACGAGCCGTTTTTCGCGGTTCTTTCCGTTCAGCCACCCCACGATCCCTATGTTGCACCGCCTGAGTATGCAGGCAGATTCAATCCCCAGCAGCTGACGCTGCGGCCCAATGTGCCTGCCATTGATTCTGTTCAGAAGCAGGCCCGTCAGGAACTGGCAGGGGCCTATGCCATGGTTGAAAATATGGATGCCAATGTAGGCAGAATCATGGACAAGCTCAAGGAAAAAGGAATTCAGGACAACACCTATGTGATGTTCTTCAGCGACCACGGAGATATGCACGGATCCCACGGCCAGTATCGCAAGATGACGGCCTACGGGGAAGCGGTGAACATTCCGTTTGTGATGACCGGCATCCAGAATGTCTATTTCCACGGACTGGGCGAGGTGCCCTATCCCATCAATCACGTGGATATCGCGCCCACATCCCTGGGACTGTGCGGAATTGAAGTCCCGGATTGGATGGAAGGCACGGACTACTCCGGGCTGTATCTGGGAAAAGAGGCAGAGTACCCCCACTCGGCCTATCTGCAGAGTGTGATTCCCACCGGCCACGGCTGGTCTGTCAACAAGCCCTGGCGCGGCATCGTTACGGTGGACGGCTGGAAGTATGCCTGTTTCGAGGGCTGCAGCTGGCTGATGTTCAACCTGAACGAGGATCCCTATGAGCAGATGAATCTGGCACACGACAACCACACGCTCCATCTTGCCAAGCGCAGGGAGCTGATTGCAGAGCTTGCCGGCTGGATCGAAAAAACAGGAGATCATTTTGTACTGCCTGAAAACTGATGGCAAATATTGATAAAGATAGGTAGGAATGAGATTTATGAGCAAACCGAATATTATCCTGATCACCACAGATCAGCAGAGATTTGATACCATTCAGGCGCTGGGCAACGATGTCATCTACACTCCGCACCTGAACTGGCTGACGGATGAGGGTGTGACCTATACCAGAACATACGCAGACTGCCCTGTCTGCGTGCCCTCCAGAACCTCCATTATGACCGGTATCCGGGGCTATGACTCCGGTATCTGCGGAAACTGCGATCACAGTGCCTTTATGAAAGCATCGGAGACACTGCCCCAGATCCTGACCAGAAACGGTTATCAGACCCGGGCTATCGGCAAGATGCATTTTGCCCCCGCCAGAGCCAACTACGGCTTTGAGCATATGGAGCTGCCGCTGGATTATTACCGAATGATGCAGAGAAACTATGACAAGGGCGTACCCAAGCTCCACGGCGTAGGCGAAAACGAAGTCGAACCGGTCATTTCCACCGTTGACGAAAACATGAGCCTGACCCACTGGACTGTGGACCGTTCCGTGGAATTCCTGGAAACCAGAGATGAAACCAGACCGTTCTTCATGTGGACCAGCTTTGCAAAGCCCCATCCGCCTCTGGACCCCTGCTTCAACTACTGGAACCTGTACGAGACGGAAGATATGCCGGAGCCTGCCTACGGCGACTGGTCCAGAGATCTGGAAAAAATGCCCAAGGGCTTCCTGCAGAGCACCTTCCTGCTCAACAACGTGCAGAGACTGTCCCCCAAGCAGAAAAAAGCGGTCAAGAGAGCTTATTATGCCTGCATTACCCAGATTGACTACAGCCTGGGCCTGCTGTTCTCCCGGCTCAGAGAAATGGGCCTGATGGAAAACACCTACATCATTTTCACCTCCGACCACGGTGACATGATGGGAGACCACAACATGGGCGCAAAAATGACCTATTTCGAAGGTGCAGCCCACGTTCCCATGATCGTCAAGGCACCTACCGGCTCCGAGCTGTACAAGCAGACCAAGGGCGTGCGCTGCGACAACGTGGAGGAACTGTCCTACCTGTTCAACACCATCCTGAGCATGGCCGGCATCGAAAATCCTGTGGAAAAGTCCACAAAGGTGGACCTGACCAGCGATTTCCGGGAAAAGCACGACCGGGAATTCTTTGGACGCTGCGGCGATGCAACCACCACCTTCGGTGTCATGATCGGCCAGTACAAGTACATCTACACCAAGGCTTTTGGTCAGGAAGTGCTGTTTGACCTGAAGAATGACCCCAGGGAAACCAACAATCTGGCAGACAAGCCCGAATATGCCCAGATCCTGGAAAAGTTCCGTGCAAGACTTGTGGAATGGGCCAAAGAGCATTGCCCGGAGGATGTGACTGCCGACGGAAAAATGGCAACCGTGGAAGGCGCAGAGCAGACTGAGGCCTATCGCAAGTGGCCCGGATTCCACTCCATCCGCTGCGAGGAGTTTGACGTTCTGCACTGATTTATTGCCCCCCAAAAAAAGCACCATGGAGCACAATTCCATGGTGCTTCTTGCTGAATAGAATTGCTATTTCGGAAAAATTGGGTATAATAGAAGAGATACAGAAAGGATGATTGAGATGCCGGCACTAAGTGTTATGATGAAACCATCCTCAGGAATGTGCAATATGCATTGCGAATATTGCTTTTACTGCGATGAAATGGTGAAGAGACAGCAGCAGCTGTACGGCTTCATGACCGAAGATACCCTGAAAAATATTATTCGCAAAACCATGTTCCAGGCGGAGCATCAGATTACATACGCTTATCAGGGCGGCGAACCAACCCTGCGGGGAATTGACTTTTTCCGCAAGGCGGTGGAGCTGCAGAAAAAATACAACCACAACCATCTGCAGGTGTTCAACGCACTGCAGACCAACGGCTATGCGCTGAATGAAGAGTGGTGCAGATTTTTCAAGGAAAACGATTTTCTCATCGGTGTGTCGGTGGACGGAACCAGAGAAATTCACGATTCCTACCGCAGATCCGCCGGAAAAGGCGCACCTACCTATGACGTGATTCTCGAGCATATCGAAATGCTGGAGAAATTCGGTGTCGATTTTAACATTCTGACTGTCATCACGGAAAAGGTTGCCCATCATGCCCGGGAAATTTATGAGTTCTACCGGGAAAAGGGCTGGAATTTCCAGCAGTATATCGAGTGTCTGGACCCGCTGGGGGAGGAGAATCCCACAAGTCCCTACTCTCTGCAGCCGGAATCCTACGGCTATTTCCTGACAGAATTGTTTGACCTTTGGTATCAGGATTATCTCCGCGGCAAGCAGCCCTATATCCGTAAGTTTGAAAACTACATCGGGATTCTGGTAGGCTGCCGTTCCGAGGCCTGCGATCAGCGGGGAGAATGCGGAATCCAGTTGGTGGTGGAAGCTGACGGAAGCGCCTACCCCTGTGACTTTTTCATGCTGGACGAATACCGGCTTGGAAATTTCAATGAAGACCGTCTTCCGCAGATGAATCAGCGTCGGGAAGAGATCGGCTTTGTGCAGCGCTCCAGAAAAATCACGGACGAATGCAGAGCCTGCCCCTATTTCCGGATCTGCCGCAGCGGCTGCCAGCGCAGCAGAGACTATTTTGGCGACCAGCAGGCGTATAAGAGCCACTTCTGTGCGGGCTACCGGTACTTCTTTGACCATTGTCTCGAGCGGATGATGAAGGTTGCCCAGGAAGTCAGAAAACAGATGTAATCAAATCAGCTGCCGGCATCGGAGCGTTTCCTCCGATGCCGGTTTTTGTGTACAACCGGAGAAATCTGTGATACAATGGCACGGATTTTGTAAAAACGGAGGGGTAGTATCATGGCAACCGTTCTTCTTCTGGTAATTTATATTGCTTTTATCGGTCTTGGTCTTCCGGATTCCCTGCTGGGGTCGGCATGGCCGCTGATGCATCTGGATTTCGGTGTTCCTGTGGAAGTAGCAGGCGTGGTTTCCGTAGTCACGACGATTGGAACCGTCATTTCCAGCTTCTTTTCCGACCGTGTCATCAAACGCTTCGGAACAGCATCGGTGACCACCTGCTCTGTGGCTCTGACAGCGGCAGCACTTCTGGGCATCCGGTTTTCCGGAAACTATTTGTTTGTGGTGCTTTTGAGCATCCCGCTTGGATTGGGCGGAGGCACGATTGACAGCGCATTGAACAATTTTGTGGCGCTGCATTACAGTGCCAGCCATATGAACTGGCTGCACTGTTTCTGGGGAATCGGCGCTACGGCAGGACCGCTGATCATGTCGAGATATCTGGCCGTCAATAACTGGCGGGGGGCCTATCAGGCCATTGCCCTGATTCTGCTGGCGGTGGCGGCGCTGCTTCTGCTGACGAGAAAGCTGTGGAACCGGGACAGACAGGGAAACGGCGGAGAGGAATCACAGCAGATGCTGATTTCCAAGCGGGCGCTGATTCAAAAGCCCGGGGTCCTGATGGCCTGTCTTGCATTCTTTATCTACTGCGGTGTAGAATACACCACAGGACTGTGGGCCTGCTCCTATTTTGTCGAGTACAGGGGCCTTTCACCGGATGCGGCTGCCAGCTGGGGAGCAATGTATTATTTCGGCATTACATTCGGCAGGCTGATTTCCGGCTTCCTTTCCCTGAAACTCAGAGACAGACAGTTGCTGATTCTGGGACTTTTGCTGATGGCTGCGGGACTGGGAATCCTGTTGCTGCCGCTGCCGGGAAGTGCGTCTCTGTTGGGACTGATCCTGCTGGGCATCGGAAGCGGACCGATTTTTCCCGGAATGCTGGATATGACACCGGCACTGTTCGGTACAGAGTGCTCTCAGGGCGTGATGGGAATGCAGATTGCCAGCGCATATGTGGGCAGTTCTCTCTTCCCACCGCTGCTGGGACTGCTGACCGGCTGGTTCGGCATGGGACTGTGGACCTGGTATCTGCTGATTCTGACGGCGCTTCTGGCCGTCTGCGTAGTCAGGACGTATACGGAAAAACAGAAATAAGCACAGGGCGCTGTATCTTTTCGGAGGACAGCGCCCTGTTTGTGCTGTCCAGAAATTATTTTACTTTTGACCGTATTTGTGATATCATGATTAAAATATTTTGAGAAAGGATGGCAATCATGGGCTATACAGAAAGCTGGTCCGGGAAAATCAACCGGAAACTCATCAAAAAGCAGCGGATTATTCAGGTCGCTGCAGGACGGGAAAAAGCAGACCTTGTTCTGAAAAACGCAACCTATGTGGACGTCTTTTCCGGTGAACTCGATACCGGGGACATTGCCGTTGCGGAAGGTTTGATTGTCGGTCTGGGAACCTATGCGGGTGTGACAGAAGTAGATCTTTCGGGAAAAATAGTTTGCCCCGGATTTATTGATGCCCACATCCATCTGGAATCCAGTCTTGTCAGCCCGGCGGAATTTGCCCGTGCGGTGATTCCTCACGGCACCACCACCGTTATTACGGATCCGCATGAGATTACCAACGTGATGGGAACAGACGGCATCGACTATATGCTCTCGGCAACGGAAGAACTGCCGGTGGATGTGCGCTTTATGATTCCGTCCTGTGTTCCTGCCTCTCCTGTGGATGAAAGCGGGGCCAATCTGGACTATCGGGATATTGACAGCTTTTTTGAGCACCCGAGAGTACAGGGCCTTGCGGAAATGATGAATTTCCCCGGTGTTATTACGGCGGACAGTGCAGCAGTGGCGAAGATTGTGGCCTCTCAGGCTCACCACAAGAAAATTGACGGACATGCCCCCGGTCTTCGGGGAAATGACCTCAATGCCTATATCGCAGCCGGTGTATATTCCGACCATGAGTGTGCAGATGTTGCGGATGCGCTGGAAAAACTCCGGCGTGGGCAGTTTATCATGATCCGGGAGGGAACCGCAGCCCGAAATCTGGAAGCGCTTCTGCCCCTGCTGTCGGAAAAATATTACAGTCGCTGTATGTTCTGCACGGACGACAAGCATCCGAATGACCTTCTGGAAAAGGGCCATATCGACTATATCTGCCGGGAGGCGGTGCGAATGGGGGCTGATCCCATTCGCACGGTACAGGTGGCCTGCCACCATGCGGCCCGGTATTTTCTGCTGAACAATCGGGGAGCCATTGCGCCCGGATACCTTGCAGATTTTGCGATTGTGGATAATCTCCGGGATTTCAATGTCCAGATGGTCTACAAAAAGGGAAAACTGGTTTACCGCGACGGCAAGGTGGAGGCTTTCTCCGACCCGGTCATCGCACCGCATCTGGCAGAGCGGGCACACAACACCTTTCATCTGCCGGTGCTGACTGCGGACGATTTTGCCGAATCCCGGCGCAGAGGTGTGATCGGCATGATTCCGGGGCAGATTGTCACCCAGGATCTGGGATATGCCGACCATGTGGATGTGGAAAAGGATATTCTGAAAATGGCTGTGGTGGAACGGCACAAGCGGACCGGACACATTGGCATCGGCTATATCCACGGATATGGTCTGAAGTCCGGCGCGGTTGCCACCAGTGTAGCGCATGACAGCCATAATATCATCTGCGTCGGAACCGACGATGAGGATATGGCCTTTGCCGTCAACCGGATTACAGCCAACCGGGGCGGCATTGTGGTGGTTCAGGACGGACAGGTTGTGGCGGAGCTGCCGCTGGAAATTGCCGGACTGATGAGCGAAAAACCGCTGAAGGAGGTCAACAGCCTTCTGGAAGAGGCAAAGGCTGCGGCACATACGCTGGGGGTAGGCAATGGCATCGACCCGTTTATGACGCTGTCGTTTATGAGCCTGCCTGTGATTCCGGTCCTGCGGCTGACAACACGGGGTGTTTTTGACGTGAACACCCAGCAATATATCTGATTGGATTCTCCCGGATACCTGTGTCCGGGAGAATCTGTGTGAATTTGGAAAGGAGATTCGGAGATGCTTCCTGAGGCATTTTTAGAGCGAATGAAAGATCAGCTGGGGGATGAGTATCCGGCGTTTCTGGAGAGCCTGGAGCGGCCCAGAGCGGTTGCACTGCGGTTTAATCCGCTGAAAGGGAAAATGCCGGAAATGGATTTTGTTGCGGATCCAGTGCCCTGGGAGCCCTGCGGCTATTATTACAACCCGGAAAGCCGTCCGGGCCTGCACGTTTATCATGAGGCCGGCGTATATTACTTACAGGAAGCCAGTGCGATGTCGCCGGTTGCCCTGCTCGATCCCCGGCCGGGAGAGTGGGTTCTGGATCTGTGTGCGGCTCCCGGCGGAAAATCCACGCAGATTGCCGGACGCATGTCCGGAGAAGGATTCCTGCTGTGCAACGAATTCAACCCCAAGCGGGCGAAGATACTTTCCAGAAATATTGAACGAATGGGAATTTCCAATGCATTGGTGACCAATGAGCACCCGGAAAATCTGGCAAAGCGTTTTTCCGGTATGTTTGACCGTGTTCTGATCGACGCTCCCTGCTCAGGAGAGGGGATGTTCCGGAAGGAGGAGGCTGCGGTGACGGACTGGAGCCCGGAAACGGTGACCATGTGCGCCCGCAGACAGGCGGAAATCCTCAGTTCCGGCGCAGCCATGGTTCGCCCGGGAGGACGACTGGTGTATTCCACCTGCACATTTTCGCCGGAAGAAAACGAGCTGGCGATTCAGGCCTTCCTGGAATCCCATCCGGATTTTCGGGCAGAGGATGTGGCGGCACCGTGGTTTGTGCGTTCCGGTGAGGGAATGTACCGGATGTGGCCCCACAAGCTTTTGGGAGAAGGCCATTTCGCGGCGGTGCTCACCAGAATCGGTGGAGATACCCCGGACAGACCCCGGTTCGCCGGAGAAAAGCTGCCTGCGCTCTGGAACAGTTTTGCAAAGGAGCTGGGCATTGTGCTTCCTGCCGGGAAGGCAGTTGCTTTCGGACAGAGCCTGTATCTGGCACCGGAAGAAATGCCGGAGCTGCGGGGACTGAAGGTTCTGCGTCCCGGTCTGGAGCTGGGAACGTTGAAAAAGGACAGATTTGAGCCTGCACATGCGCTTGCACTGTGGCTGAAAAACTGCGCATCGGAAGTATCTCTGGACAGCATGGGGCCGGAAATCGGGGCCTATATGCACGGCGATGTGCTGCCCTGCAGCCAGCGGGGCTGGTGCCTCGTCAAGGTTGACGGCTACTCCATCGGGTGGGGAAAAGCAGATGGAAAACTGCTGAAAAATCACTATCCCAAGGGGCTGCGCCGATGAAAAATGGAATTCATACTTTACAGATGTTCAAATTTGTGGTAAACTACCACATGTGACTTAATCAAACCACAAGGAGAGGATATTCCTTGGCAAGATATGAAATCAATGGCGGCAGAGCACTGATGGGTGAAGTGAACATCAGCGGTGCTAAAAATGCTGCCGTGGCAATCCTTCCGGCAGCTCTGCTGGTCAAGGGTGTCTGTCGTATTGAAAATGTGCCGGACATTTCTGATGTCCGGATTCTATTGCAGATTCTGGAAAAAATGGGTGCAGTGGTCCACCGTCTGGAAAACAGCGTGGTGGAAATCGATTGCACCGAGCTGGAATATAACGAACCCGATGCTGAACTGGTCAAGAAGATGCGTGCCAGCTATTATCTGATGGGTGCCATGCTTGGCAGATTCGGAAAAGCACTGGTGGCGCTGCCTGGCGGCTGTAATTTTGCATCCCGTCCCATTGATCAGCACATCAAGGGATTTATGGGCCTGGGCGCAGAGGTAGAGGAAACCGAGGATTACGTCAAGCTGACGGCAGGTGCCGACGGCCTGCGCGGAAACCGGATCAGCCTGGATGTGGTCAGTGTGGGCGCTACCGTCAATATCATGATTGCAGCATCACTCCTTCCCGGACAGACTGTGATTGAAAATGCCGCTAAAGAGCCCCATATTGTGGATCTGGCGAATTTCCTGAATACCATGGGTGCCAAGATCTATGGCGCAGGCACCAATACCATTAAAATACACGGAGTTTCTTCTCTGCAGAGCGGTTCCTATACCATTATTCCCGATCAGATTGAGGCGGGAACCTATATGGCAGCGGTGGCAGCTGCAGGCGGAAATGTTCTGCTCAAGAACGTGATTCCCAAGCATATGGACTGCGTAACCACCAAGCTTCAGGAAATGGGTGTCAAGTTTACATATTTTGACGATGCCATTCGTGTTGTGTGCCATGAGCGCCTGCGCAGAGCAACGGCAAAAACGATGCCCTATCCCGGTTTCCCCACGGATATGCAGGCCCAGATCTGTGTCTGTATGTCTTTGGCTGCCGGTATCAGCAGAATCACGGAAAGTGTCTATGAAACCCGGTTCTTCGGCTACTGCACAGAGCTTCAGAGCATGGGTGCCAATATTCAGATCAATGGGAAAACAGCCACTATTCACGGCGTGGAGAAGCTGTATGGTACAACGGTTACCGCCAGAGATCTGCGTGCAGGTGCAGCGCTGATTATTGCGGGTCTTGCCGCAGAGGGAACCACTTATGTGGAAAACATCCACTTTGTGGAGCGCGGCTACGAGAACCTCATCGGCAAGCTGGAAGCTCTCGGTGCGGCTATCCGCCGTGTAGAGTAATATTCCTGCGGTGTTCCGGCAAAGATCGACAATCTGACGCTTTGGAACGTGAAAATGAAAATTTCAGGCAGAGCAGTGCTGCGTTTGCGGCGCTGCTCTGTTTTTATATGGAAAGGGCAGCTGCCGGCAAAACCGACAGCTGCCCGGAGAATGTTGACGCAAAAACAGCAGCGCTTATTTGTAAAGTTCCGTGGAAAGATACCGATCGCCGCTGTCGGGTGCCAGAACCACGATGTTTTTCCCGTGATTTTCCGGGCGGCGGGCCAGAACGCAGGCAGCGTAAATGGCAGCGCCGGAGGAAATACCTGCAAGCACGCCTTCCATCCGGCCGATTTCTCTGGCGGTTTCAAAGGCGTCGGCATCGGATACCGGAATGATTTCGTCAATCACCTGTCTGTCCAGAATATCGGGAACAAAATTTGCACCGATTCCCTGAATCTTATGAGGTCCGGCCTGGCCCTTTGTCAGCAGGGGAGAGCCTGCCGGTTCAACGCCGACAATCTGAATGTTGGGATTTTGGGATTTTAAATATCTGCCCACACCGGAAATGGTGCCGCCGGTGCCGATTCCTGCAACGAAAATATCCGTTTTTCCATCAGTGTCATCCCAGATCTCCGGACCTGTTGTGCGGATGTGCGCTTCCGGGTTAGCCGGATTTTCAAACTGTCCCGGAATAAAGCTGTTCGGAATTTCGGCAGCCAGTTCGGCGGCCTTATCCAGAGCGCCCTTCATGCCCTTGCTGCCTTCTGTCAGAACCAGTTCGGCACCATAGGCACGCATCAGGGTTCTGCGCTCCTGGCTCATGGAGTCAGGCATGACGATGATGCAGCGGTAGCCTCTTGCTGCTGATACGCTGGCCAGTCCGATGCCGGTATTTCCAGAGGTCGGCTCGATGATTACAGAATTGGCTGTCAGCTTTCCGCAACGTTCTGCTTCGTCCAGCATGGATCTGGCAACCCGGTCCTTGACGGAGCCGGCGGGATTGAAAAATTCCAGTTTTGCCAGAATTTTTGCGGGAAGATCAAGCTTTTTCTGCAGATTACGCAGTTCCAGAAGCGGGGTATGACCGATCAGTGCATCAGAAGATGTGTAAATATAGCCCAAGAAAAATACTCCCTTTCGATTGGCTTTTTTACCGATTATAGCCCCGCTGCGTGTACTTGTCAATTGCAGCGGCAGTAATTTATCCGAGAAATCACGTCGAAAATCTGTGGTAAAAATTCAGAAAATGCCGGAACGGCAGATCACGTTGACATTAAGGCCTCGGTGTGGTATAAATCATTTACAGGAGCGTGATATTTGAATGAGTGTGATTGAACAGCAGATCGAGGCAGTCGTCGATTCCATACTGGAAGACTACTGCAACGGCCGGGACATCGATCAGATCGATGTGTTCCGCCATCCGGATAAGGACCTTGTCATCGACATGATCCGCAAGCTTCAGCGCATAGTATTTCCCGGTTACTTCCGGGATAAAAATTACAGAATTTACAACGCAAAGCATAACCTCTCCATGCTGATTGAGGATGTTATGTTTAATCTTAACCGTCAGATCATTCTGGTGCTGACAGGCTCCGGCGAAACGCAGCAGGAGGCCGAGGAGCACGCTCAGGAGGCCTGCCTGAGTTTCTTCAGGGAAATCCCGAAGATCCGTGATATGGTCCAGACGGACCTGCAGGCGGCCTATGACGGGGACCCTGCTGCATTCAGCAAGGATGAGGTCATTTTCTCCTACCCGGGCCTGTTTGCAATCACGGTCTATCGCCTTGCCCATGTGCTGTATGTGCTGGGCGTGCCCATGCTGCCGCGGATGATGACAGAGTATGCCCACAGTGTTACGGGCATCGATATCCACCCGGGAGCAACGGTGGGAAGATATTTCTTCATTGACCACGGAACCGGAATCGTCATCGGCGAGACAACTATCATCGGTGACAATGTTAAGGTTTATCAGGGCGTTACTCTGGGCTCCATGTCCACCAGAGGCGGCCAGAGTCTGCGGGGAAAGAAGCGCCATCCCACCATTGAGGACAACGTTACCATTTACGCCGGAGCCTCTATTCTGGGCGGTGATACCGTGATCGGCAGAGATTCGGTGATCGGCAGTAACGCATTCATCACCAGTTCGATTTCTCCGGGAACAACCGTCAGCATCAAGAATCAGGAGCTGCAGTTCAAACACCGGGAAGGTGTTTCGGATCTGCTCAGATTCCGGGAAGAAGAATAAAAGTATCCCGCAGCAGATTTTCTGCTGCGGGATTTTTTGTAGGGATAAATTCCGGAGGTTCAGACGCCGGCAATGTCCCGGACCACCTTGGAGGCGGCAATCAGTCCGGCGGCTGCCGGAACGAATGCAGAGCTGCCCGGAATCTGACGTTTGCCAAGCGCGGCGGCCTCCTCTTCGCCGCCTAGGGGCGTGAGCGCTTCCTCTGTGGAATAAACGACGGTCAGATGATTGATTCCACGTCTGCGCAGTTCGCGGCGCATGACACGGGCCAGAGGGCACATGGAGGTTTTGGAAATGTCGGTAACAGTCAAAGCGGTGGGGTCAAGCTTGTTTCCGGTTCCCATGGAGCTGATGATCGGCACCCCCAGACGCTGGGCTTCCTGAACAAGGATCAGCTTGGAACTGACAGTATCGATGGCGTCAATCACGTAATCATATTTGGAGAGATCAAATTCCGGTGCAGTTTCTGCTGTGTAGAACATGGGGTAAATGCGCACAACACAGTCCGGGGCGATATCAGCAATCCGTTCTCTGGCGGCATCTACTTTCAGCTGACCGATGGTTTTGACAGTTGCAATAATCTGGCGATTCAGATTGCTGATACTGATGGTATCGTGGTCAATCAGATCCAGAGCACCGATTCCGCTTCTGGCCAGGGCCTCCGCGGCATAGCCGCCGACACCGCCGATGCCGAATACGGCTACCCGGGCACCTGCGAGACGTACCATGGCCTCGCTGCCAAGAAGCATCTGTGTTCGGAACAGGGGATTCTCCATAAAGATACCTTCCTTCGTTGTTTTTCGATGCAAATCATTATATCAGATATCCACCTTCGGCGCAAATGGAAAAAACAGTGATTGCATCATCTGGGGAAAAATGGTATGATGGCCTCATAAAATACGAAAGGAGGCCGGAAAAGTGAAAAAATCATGCAAAATTGTTGCATGTATTCTGTGTATATTCCTTTTTCTGACAGGATGCGATGCGCCGGCACTTAGTGCAGATATTACCTGGCCTGAGTCTGTGAAAGCGGATATTCTGCCGGTTTCCGACGGTCCGGTGCCCACAATCACGGTGTGTACGGAAGCTGTGTCGGCATCGGAAGATGATTTTGATCCCAATAATAATCATCTGACGGATCTGAACGCAGTGTCCCGGTATCTGAATTGTCAGATCCGGTCCGGAAACCATCATCCGGAATTTTACTATACCGGTACAGAGAGCCTGACGCCTGTTCTGACAGCACAGATGACCTGTGCGCTGTTTGTGGAATGGAAAAAAACAGGGAAATCCTATGACCTGACTTATGTAAATTATCCGGGAGACCGGATCGTAGCTGCATGGAAAAGCGGAGACCTTTCCGGCTTGTCTGCTCAGGAGCTTGAGGCACTGAAAACGGCGGAAGCAATTGTTTCCCGCGCCAAAGCCGCAGCTGAAACGGACACGGAGCTGGAAATTGCGCTCCATGACTGGATAACGGATCATGTGCAATACTGTGACTCCGGTACGGAAATCAAAGATTTCAGAAATCCGCCCAGACATCTGACTGCGTTTGGGGCACTTCTGGACGGAACTGCCAACTGTCAGGGATATGCAGATGGATTTTATACGCTGGCTTCTCTGGCCGGTTTTCAGGTAGACAGAATGTGTGTCCATGGCGACGGGGTGGATCATATCGTCAATACCATTCTGCTGGATGGTCAGTGGTATGTTGTAGATACGACTTATGATGACTACAACGACAACGTCGCGGATGTAAAAAATTATCACATGCTTAATGCCGGAAAGGATTTCTGTCAGGAATACAGTTGGGAGCCGTTCCTGGAGCACAATCCCATTGCGGACACAACCGATGAAAACTATTTCTACTTTCTGCCGGAAGACGGCAGTACCTATGGTTATCCCAAGGCGTTTTACACGGTGCAGGACATGGCAGACAGTATCTGGAGCCAGTATGTTTACCACAACCGTACCAGACAGGCACTGGTGCTGCTCCGCGGAAATGCGCAGATGCGGGAGCTGAGTGCGCTGCTGGAGGAAAAGGCCAATGAAGAAAACATTGCGATGCAGTGCAAAATCTGGTGCTCCTGCCGAGGAGAAAACACGTATTTTTATGTTTCCTTTACACAATAAAAAGCCGGACGGAAGCAAATTCTGCTTTCGTCCGTTTTTTGAGATATCCGGAAACAGATAGTCCGGATGTTATTCTGCCCAGGCTCTCCTTTAAGCAAATCAATACAGCGACACCCCGTCCGGAATACAGACGGGGTGTCGAATTTTTATTAAAGTTCGCAGTTGCCGACAGTTCTGGGGAAGGGGATAACATCGCGAATGTTGCCCATGCCGGTCAGGTACATGACGCAGCGCTCGAAGCCGAGGCCAAAGCCTGCATGACGGGCAGAGCCGTACTTGCGCAGATCCATGTAGAAGCTGTAGTCTTCAGGCTTCATACCCAGCTCTTCAATACGGTTTTTCAGAACTTCATAGTCGTCCTCACGCTGGCTGCCGCCGATGATTTCGCCGATGCCAGGTACCAGACAGTCCATAGCGGCAACGGTCTTTCCGTCGGGGTTGAGCTTCATGTAGAAAGCCTTGATCTCCTTGGGATAGTCGGTGACAAAGACAGGGCGCTTGAAGACCTCCTCGGTCAGGTAACGCTCGTGCTCGGTCTGCAGATCGCTGCCCCAGTGTACGGGGTAATCGAAGCTGTCGTTGTGCTTTTCCAGAATCTCGATGGCCTCGGTGTAGGTCACGTGACCGAAATCAGAGGTCAGAACGTGCTGCAGACGATCCAGCAGGCCCTTGTCGATGAAGGAGTTAAAGAATTCCATTTCCTCGGGTGCATGCTCAAGAACGTAGGAAATCACATACTTCAGCATATCTTCAGCCAGACGCATATCGTCCTGCAGGTCTGCAAAGGCGATTTCCGGCTCAATCATCCAGAACTCAGCTGCATGGCGGGTAGTGTTGGAGTTTTCAGCACGGAACGTGGGACCGAAGGTGTAGATGTTGCGGAAAGCCATGGCGTAGGTTTCGCCGTTGAGCTGACCGGAAACAGTCAGGTTGGTGGGCTTTCCGAAGAAGTCCTGGGAGTAGTCCACCTTGCCGTCCTCGGTTCTGGGGACGTTGTTCAGATCCATGGTGGTGACCTGGAACATTTCGCCGGCACCTTCGCAGTCAGATCCGGTAATCAGGGGCGTATGGACGTAGACGAAGTCACGCTCCTGGAAGAACTGATGGATTGCGTAGGCTGCCAGGCTGCGCACACGGAACACGGCCTGGAAAGTGTTGGTTCTGGGGCGCAGGTGGGACATGGTGCGCAGGAACTCCAGGCTGTGGCGCTTTTTCTGCAGGGGATAGTCACCGGAGGAAGAACCTTCCACCGTGACAGTTTCTGCCTGAATCTCGAAAGGCTGCTTTGCCTCGGGAGTCAGAACCAGGGTACCCTTAACAATCAGGGCAGCACCCACATTGGTCTTGGAAATTTCCTGGAAATTATCCATGGTGTCATGATAGACAACCTGAACAGGGGTGAAATAAGTACCGTCGTTCAGAACAATAAATCCAAACTGCTTGCCGGCCCGAATGGAGCGCACCCAGCCGCCGACTTCAACTTCTTTGCCTGCGTAGGCATCTGTGTTTTTAAACAGTTCACGAACAGAAATCAGTTCCATGATATGATCCTCACTCGTTTCGAATAATATGTTTTAGTATACGCTAAGTCGGCGGAATTTACAAGAGTAAATCAGAATTTTTATGGATAATATCTGCAATTGTGTGAAAAAGAGACAAACAGCAGAGCAAAATAAGGAAACCCTCCGGATTTTTTCCGGAGGGTAGTGTTTATTTGTTGGAAACGACGCTTTTACGTACCAAAGCCCGACGCAGTCTGGCCTCGGCCATCCGGATCTCGGTATCGGTCGCATCCTTGCGCTGCAGGATGTTCTTTGCACGCTGCAGAGAAGCTTCTGCACGGTCGGCATCAATTTCGTCTGCCCATTCAAAGGTAGTGGGAACCAGAGTCACTTTTCCGCCGGAAACCGAAAGCATACCGCCGATGCAGGCAGCATAACGGTGCTGACCATCAATGAGGATGGTTGCACGGCCCATACCCAGCGGTGCGACGCAGTCAACATGACCGGCAAGCACCCCAAGATCTCCGGTGATGGTCCGGACGATGACTTCTTCGGCCTGACCATCGTATTCCATTCCGTCGGGAGTAACGATTCTCAGGGGGAAGCTTGTCATGCCTTTTCACCGCCTCTGAACTTTTCCACCACGTCATCGATGGAGCCTGCGAACAGGAAGTAGGATTCGGGAATATCATCGTGTTTGCCTTCGATAATTTCCTTGAAGCCGCGGATGGTTTCTTTCAGAGGAACGTATTTGCCCTTGAAACCGGTGAACTGTTCGGCGACGGCAAAGGGCTGAGACAGGAAACGCTGCACCTTACGGGCACGGTTGACGGTGAGCTTGTCCTCATCGGACAGTTCGTCCATACCCATAATGGCGATGATATCCTGCAGCTCCTTGTACCGCTGCAGAATTCTCTGAACAGAGCGGGCAACTTCGTAGTGCTCGCGGCCCACGATCTCGGGGGTAAGAATCCGGGAGGTGGAGTTCAGGGGGTCAACGGCGGGATAAATACCCAGAGAGGAAATACCACGGTCCAGTGCAGTGGTAGCATCCAGATGGGCGAATGTGGTTGCAGGAGCGGGGTCCGTGTAGTCGTCAGCAGGGACGTAAACCGCCTGAACGGAAGTAATGGAGCCGTTCTTGGTGGAAGTAATGCGTTCCTGAAGAGCACCCATTTCCGTAGCCAGGGTAGGCTGATAGCCAACGGCGGAAGGCATACGGCCCAGCAGAGCGGAAACCTCGGAACCGGCCTGGGTGAAACGGAAAATATTGTCGATGAACAGCAGCACGTCCTGATGCTTGACATCACGGAAATACTCTGCCATGGTCAGACCGGAAAGGCCGACTCTCATACGGGCTCCGGGCGGCTCGTTCATCTGACCGTAGACCATGGCGGTTTTCTTGATAACGCCGGACTCGGTCATTTCGTTATAAAGGTCATTGCCCTCACGAGTACGTTCACCAACGCCGGTGAAAACGGAGTAGCCGTTGTGAGCGGTGGCAATGTTGTAAATCAACTCCTGAATCAGAACGGTTTTGCCAACGCCTGCACCGCCGAACAGACCGATCTTACCGCCCTTTGCATAGGGGCAGATCAGGTCGATAACCTTGATACCGGTTTCCAGAATCTCCGTAGCCGGTTCCTGCTCATCATAGGCAGGGGCGGGACGGTGGATAGGCCAGGTTTCGGTTTTGGGGGAAAGGGGAGCGCCGTTATCGATGGGCTGTCCCAGCAGGTTGAAGACACGTCCCAGACACTCTTCACCAACGGGAACGCTGATGGGAGCGCCGGTGTCGAAGGCTTCCACACCGCGCTGGAGTCCGTCAGTAGAACTCATGGCGATGCAGCGAACCACATTATCGCCAATGTGCTGAGCGACTTCGGCAACGACGGTATCCTCGCCGTGGGGTATTTCAATAGCAGTCAAAAGATCCGGCAGATGATCATCCGCAAAGCGGATATCCAGAACAGGGCCCACAATCTGGGTCACAGTTCCTTTGTTTTTGGCCATTGGATTCATCTCCTTGTGTGAGAAATCAGGCTTCAGAGCCTGCAACAATTTCGGTAATTTCCTGAGTGATCGCAGCCTGACGGGCCTGATTGAACTTCAGGTTCAGGTCGGCAATCATGTCGTCTGCGTTCTGGGTTGCCGCATCCATTGCGGTGCGCCGTGCAGCCTGCTCAGCAGCCTGACACTCGCACAGTGCGCCAAAGAGAACGCCGCCCAGATATTCCGGAACAATTGCGTCAAATACATCGACGCAGTTCGGTTCGTAGATAATTTCTTTTTGTACTGCCTTGCGTTCAATCTCCTGCGGTACCAGAGGCAGAAGCTGAATCGTATTGGGCGTCTGTGTCAGCACGGACACAAAATTGGTATAGACCACGTGAATTTCATCAAATTCTCCGGAAAGGTAGGATTTTGCCAGCTGTTTTGCAACAGTGAAGCAGTCGCCGATGGAAACCCCGGCAGCCTCGGCGTAGTTTTCCGTCAGTGCCGGAACTTTCCGGGCACGGAAAAACTCCACGGCTTTCTTGCCGATGGGAAGAACGACGGCATCCCGATCCTGCATCAGCGAATAGGCCATTTTCAGCACATTGCTGTTGTAGCCGCCGGCAAGACCACGGTCACCGGCGATTACAATGTATGCAGTCTTTTTCACAGGCCGCGGCACCAGGTACGGGGACGTAAAGTCCTGATTGGAGCCGACGATGTCTGCGATGGTAGAATAGAGAATTTCGAAATAGGGGCGTGAGCCCTGCACACGGTCCTGTGCTTTCCGAAGCTTGGAGGCTGCGACCATTTCCATGGCCTTGGTGATCTGTTTGGTGCTTTCCATGCTTCGAATGCGCGCTTTGATATCTTTGGTGGAAACGCCAGCCATGTGGAGCCTCCTTCCTTATTCGGGTTTCGTAAACTCTGTCAGCAGTTCGTTCAGAGCGGACTTCAGAGCTTCCTCGGTATCCTTTTCCAGCTTACCGGTGGTACGGATTGCGTTCAGGACGGATTCGTAACGGCTGTCCATAAATTCATACAGACGGGTTTCGAATTCGGGAATCCGGTCAAGTTCCACATTGTTGAGGAAACCGTTGATGACAGCGTACAGAATGCAGACCTGGTGAGCAACTTCAACAGGGGATTCGTTGGGCTGCTTCAGGACTTCCACAATCCGTTCGCCCAGTGCCAGACGGGCCTTGGTATCGGCATCCAGATCGGAGCCGAACTGAGCAAAGCTCTGCAGCTCACGATACTGAGAGTACAGCAGCTTCAGAGAGCCGGCAACCTTCTTCATAGCCTTGATCTGTGCATCGCCGCCGACACGGGAAACGGAAATACCGGGGTTAACTGCGGGCATGATACCGGAGTTGAACAGCTCGGATTCCAGGAAGATCTGGCCGTCGGTGATGGAGATGACGTTTGTGGGGATATATGCGGAAACGTCGCCTGCCTGAGTTTCGATGATGGGCAGTGCGGTCAGGCTGCCGCCGCCGTTTGCGTCGGAAAGCCGTGCTGCACGCTCAAGCAGTCTGGAGTGCAGGTAGAAAACGTCGCCGGGATAAGCCTCACGTCCGGGCGGACGGCGAATCAGCAGAGAAATTGCACGGTAGGCAACAGCGTGCTTGCTCAGGTCATCATAGATAACCAGAACGTCTTTTCCCTGATGCATGAAATATTCACCCATGGAGCAGCCTGCGTAGGGGGCGATATACTGCATGGGGGCCAGTTCGGAAGCGGTTGCGGAAACAACAATGGTATAATCCATTGCACCACCCATGGTCAGGTTGTGAACGACCTGTGCAACGGTGGAACGCTTCTGTCCGATGGCGACATAGATACAGATGACATCCTTGCCCTTCTGGTTAAGGATGGTATCGGTAGCGATGGTGGTTTTACCGGTCTGGCGGTCACCGATGATCAGCTCACGCTGTCCTCGTCCGATGGGGATCATGGAGTCAATTGCCTTGATACCCGTCTGCAGAGGGGTGGAAACGTGCTGACGATCGATAATGCCGGGAGCCGGACATTCGATGGGGCGATAGCCGCTGGGGGTAATGGGGCCCTTGCCGTCGATAGGCTCACCCAGAGCATTGACGACACGACCAATCAAATTATCGCCTACCGGCACGGAAACAACCTTGCCGGTACGTTTTACGGTATCGCCTTCTTTGATTCCGTTGTCGGTACCCAGAATGACCAGAGAAACGGTGTCCTCTTCCAGATTCTGGGCCATACCGTAGGAGCCGTTAGGGAATTCAACCAGCTCACCGGCCATGCAGTTATCCAGGCCGGAAGCCTTGGCAATGCCGTCACCGACAAGGATGACGACACCGGTTTCACTTTGCTCCAGTTTGTTTTCGTAGTTTTTGATCTGACTGCGAATAATTTTTGTAATTTCTTCTGGTTTCAGTTCCATACTGTCCCTGCTTTCCTATCAGAGTACGGTGCTGCGCAGCAGTCCGCCAATGGCGTCGAGCCGGTGGGCAACGGTATCATCCAGCTGCTTGCCGTCGTAGCTGAGACGAACGCCGCCCAGACAACCCGGATCCACCCGGTTGGAAAGGTCAATTGTCTTTCCGGTAATGGTTCCAAGCTTCTGAGCCAGTCTTGCGGACTGTGCATCGCTCAGAGGTACGGCAGTAACAGCGGTTACAGGCAGAATGCCGTGATCCCGGTTATATGCGGCCCGGAAAGCTTTGCAGCAGTCGGAAAAATGCTTGCTATAGCTTTTTTCGGTGAGAATTTTCAAGAAATTCAGAACATAAGGTTCGACTTTCTCCCGGAAGCTGTCGTCAATGATCTGACAGCGTTCCTGCTTGGAAAGGTTAGGGGAGGACAGCAGCTTCAGAAAATCCGGATCCTGAGCAAATGCCGTGTTCAGAACGGTCAGCTGGGAAAGAATCTTTTCGTCCAGCTGTTCCTCCCGGGCGAGGCTGTAAAGGGCTTCGCCGTAAGTAATTCCGATCTGGGTCATACCTGATCACCCAATTCGTTGATGAAGCCATCGATCAGATCATTCTGGTCGTCTGCGCTGAGCTGACGGCCCACAACCTTGGCGGCAATCGCCATGGCCATGTCAGAGATCTCATTTTTGGCATCGTTGATTGCTTTTTTCTTCTCGCGGCTGATGTCTGCAGCGGCTTTGCTGCGCAGTGCATCGGCCTCCTCAGCGGCCTGACGGAGAATTTCTTCTTCGCGGTTCTGACCTCTGGCTACAGCTTCCTTGACGATGCGCTCACCGGTGGACTGAGCGTCAGCCAGCTTCTGCTGGTATTCAGCCTGCATGGCAGTGGCCTGAGCTTTTGCATCGTCGGCGTCCTGATACATTCCGTCGATTTCCTTCTGACGGCTGGTAATCATATTTCTTACGGGAACAAACAGAAATTTCTTTGCCACAAAGAAAATGGCCAGCGTATTGAGCAGGACGAACAGAGCTGTCCAGGGGTTAACGCCAATAAATTCTTCAAACAATTGTCTCGCTCCCTTCGTACTGGAATCCCGAAAAGGGGGCTATTACAGGGTGAAGAGAATCAGGAATGCGATCAGCAGAGAATAGATACCGGTGGTCTCGGTGATAGCACAGCCGAGGATCATGTTGGTACGCAGATTGCTTGCAGCTTCGGGCTGACGTGCCATGCCTTCCAGAGCATGAGAAACAGCGTTGCCTTCGCCCATAGCGGGGCCGATAGCGCCGATGCCCATACACAGACCAGCACCCAGAGCTTTACCCAGAGTTGCGATTGCAGTTGCCAATTCCATAATATTTTCCTCCTAAAATGTATATTCTTTTAATATATGGATAACGATTTATTCCGCCTTTGCCTCTTCCGGACCAGGGAGAGAACCGGCAATGTAGACCATGGACAGCAGGGTAAATACCAGTGCCTGGACAAAGCCGGAGAAGAGGTCAAAGTAGCAGGACAGAAGTGCAGGAATGCCGAATGCGAGAACGGGAACTCCGGAGAGAACGCCGGTCGCCTGCAGCAGTCCGAAAAGACCCAGGACAAGGCTGATGCCTGCCAGAATCTTGCAGAACAGTTTGTGCTTTTTCCAGCCAAACACGGCCAGTGCAGCACCGACTACCATCAGGATAATGCCCATCAGAGGTCCGCAGCCTGCAATGGCGTTGAGGACCAGAACGGAGAGCATGCTGAAAGCGGTATAGATGATGGAAGAGATGACGCCACCGCCGGCAACGTTGCCGAAATGACGGAAGGCCATGGACAGAGGCTGCGCAATCTCACTGATGATATTCATAGGAGTCATAACGACAATCGGCTCGGTAAAGCCCTTGAGCCAGCCGAGGAAGCCGTTGTGTTTGATGTTGTTGTACCAGATGATTACAGACACCATAACCGCCCAGACCAGCACACAGCTGAGGTCAGCCGTGGAAGAACGGAGAAATCCGGTCAGACCGATCAGAGAACCGCAGACACTGCTCAGGAAAATGGTGCCCATAAAGGGTGCCCAGTTGGCATTGTGTTCTCCCATGGCACTGATTGTAAGGTTGTAGATCATGTCCACGCCTTTTTCTACCAGAACCTGAGTGCCGGTGGGACGCTTTTTCAGATTGCGGCCAAGCATGATGCTCGCGACAATCAAGAGTACAGCCACCACAAAGGAAGACACAGTAGTTTGTGTAATGGGAATACCACCGAAGATTGGAATTTCGAAGTATACAAAAGGACCCGTTACATTGACACTCATGAATCAGTCATCACCTTTCTTACGGAAAAACTCTCCGATTGACAGAATAAAGCGGGTAAATACCAGTGGAAGGACCAGCGTAACAGGATCGCCCACACCGGCTTTTGCTATAGCAAACAGAATAATGAAAATGACGGGATAGCGGACCAGGAAGGAAAGCTTGATGATGTTCTTTCCACTTTTGACATCCTGTTCCATTGCTTTGTCAGCGGCCAGACTTGTGCCGACGGCCATCAGGAAAAAGTTGGCAATGGCGAGAACTCCGCCGACAATTGCGCCGACCCAGACAGGCTGTTCAAACCGACTGAGCAGTGCATAGATGCCCAGCATGAGTCCGATACAGATCACCTGACCGATGACGACAACACCGGTTTCTCTGAAAACAATTTTTCTGGAATCCATAGATAACCTCCGGGGCTAATTATGATCGTTGAAGGAAACGGGCGGCGGATCCTCGTCATTCCCGGAAAGCTTATCCATTGCCTTCAAAGAGGTGCGCAAACCATCGATTGCGCTGGCGATGCCAACGATACAGCCGACGAAAATAATCCAGATGCCCAGATTAAAGCGATTTCGCAGCCAGACGGCAAGCAGAATGAAGCCAACCAGCGGAACGGCAACAGAAAGGCCAAGCTGTGTCAGCCAGACAAGCATACTTAGATTCTTCATATAACCCCGCCCCTCTGCTCCGTAAAATGCGCACGAAGCGGCCGGGAAAAACTGTTTATCCCCGGTGGAAACGCCCGCACCACAATGCTTAAATCATTATACTCCAACTCCAAATAAGATTCAAGGATTATTTGGATTGAAAACATCGAGTTTACGAAAAAGACACAGAAAAAACACAACTGGTTCGCAATTGCGCCAGCGGTAAAAGAATTTTGAAAACCTCTTTTCATTTGTCTGCAAATGTAGTAAAATATAGTATATTGGAACGATTATGCTACCGTGAGCATAGGATATCCGGGGGGATTATGGATGGGGTGGTATTTTCTTCTGGGAACTTTTGCCGCATTCGGTTTTTTGAGTCTTCTGTGGATTTTTTTTGGATGGCTGCTGACCGGAAAAGGCGGATGGTATATCTGTGCCGGACCGAAGGCTGAAGCGGCAGCACGCTGCTGTTTGTGGCTGCGGGAACTGGGGCTTCTGCGAGGGCGTGTGATTCTGATTTCCGACAGCGGACAGGAGCTTCCTGAAAATCTGGAAATATGGAGTCTGGAGGAATTGACAGCCAGACTGGAATTGGAGCGAAAGAAACTTGGCTGAACAGGAATTGGAAATTATACAGGGCATTATCGGGGCAGTCGTATATCAGAATTATGAGAATGGGTATTCGGTACTGCGTCTGCGTGTGGGAAATAATCAGTCTGTTACTGTAGTCGGGACCATCCCGCTGCCCGCTGTGGGAGAAAGGCTGATGGTGACGGGAAAATGGAGCAGCCACTCCAGCTACGGCAGACAGTTTGAAGCAGAATTCCTTGAGCGGCTGATGCCTGAGACGGCCATGGAAATTCTGGCCTATCTGTCCAGCCGGGTCATCAAGGGAATCGGACCCAAGATGGCTGCCCGGATCGTGGAGCATTTTGCAGACCAGACCTTGGTGATCATGGAGCGCGAACCCATGCGGCTGGCTGAGGTACCCGGAATTTCCCGGGAGAAAGCCAGAGCCATTGGAGAGGAATTTCACCAGCGTGTCGGTATGCGCCAGCTGATGGAGTTTTTCTCCATGCATCATCTGCCCGCCGAGCTTGCTGTGCGTACTTATAAATTATATGGAGAGCAGACTGTGGAGCTTCTTTATGAAGATCCCTATCTGCTGATGGATGATGCACTGGAAGCCCCCTTTGGGGCAGTGGATCGGTTTGCCATCGAGCTGGGAATCGCCGGAGATGATCCCCGCCGGGTGGAGGCGGGAATCCTGTTTGAGCTGAGCTACAATCTCTCCGCAGGCCATTGCTTTCTGCCGGAAGATCGTCTGACGGATGCAACAGCGCAGCTGCTGTCGGTGGAAAAGGACGATATCTGCGCCGGAATCCAGCGGCTTCTGGAAGCAGAGCGGCTGCAGCGGTGCCGGCTGGCGGGAATTACGGTTATCTATCTTCCCAATATTCAGGAAGCTGAGAAATACTGCAGTTTCCGCCTGCTGGAATTTGGAAAAATGAAATTCCCGGAGCCAAGAGGGCTGAACAGGATGGTTCGGTTGGCTGCTCAGGAGTCGGAGGTATCTTATTCCGAACAGCAGGAGCAGGCCATCCGGCAGGCTACGGAATCCGGGCTGCTGCTGATTACAGGCGGACCCGGCACCGGCAAAACCACGATTGTAAAGGGAATCCTGTCGCTGTTTCAGCAGATGGGACTGCGCTGCCTGCTGGCAGCACCCACGGGACGTGCGGCCAAACGGCTCAGTGAGGTGACGGGGGAGGATGCATCCACCATTCACAGACTGCTTGAGTCCGGAGTTGACCAGAATACGGGGCTGCTGTATTTCGCAAGGGATGAAGATAATCCGCTGAAGGCGGATGCTGTCATTGTTGATGAAATGAGTATGGTGGATTTACCACTTTTGTACAGCCTTCTGCAGGCCATTCCACAAGGTAAGCGCCTGATTCTGGTAGGAGACCCGGATCAGCTTTCTCCCGTGGGCCCCGGATTCCCGTTCGGGGATATGCTGCGCAGCGGTGAACTGCCGGCAGTCAGACTTACGGAGATTTTCCGTCAGGCACAGCAGAGCCTGATTGTTATGAATGCTCATCGGGTCAATAACGGAGAAATGCCCGTGCTTGACAATGTAAAAAATGACTTTTTCTTCATGCGCCGCCGATCTGAAGAATCTGTCTGTCAGACAATCACGGAACTGTGCACCACGAGACTGCCCCAGAATATGGGAATCCCTGCCGACCAGATTCAGGTTCTGTCACCCACCAGAAAGGGAACGGCAGGAACCGTGAACCTGAATATTCAGCTGCAGAAAGCGCTGAATCCGCCGGCTCCCGGAAAAAAAGAGCGCCAGTTCGGAGATTTTTGCTTCCGGGAAGGCGATCGGGTGATGCAAATCCGAAACAATTATGATATAATGTGGAAGAAATCCGACGGAAGCAGCGTGGGCACCGGCATCTTCAACGGAGATGTGGGCTCCATCCAGGAAATTGATCAGGCGGCAGAAACCGTTACGGTCATGTTTGATGACCGCGTGGCGGAGTATGATTTTACGCAGCTTGGAGAACTGGAACCTGCCTATGCCATGACGGTTCATAAAAGTCAGGGCAGTGAGTACCGGGCAGTGATTCTGGCAGCATGGGGCGGTTCACCGTACCTGCTGTCACGAAGTGTGCTTTATACGGCCATTACCCGAGCCAGAGAAATGCTGGTGGTCGTCGGACGGGAGGAAACGGTGGCTGCCATGACGGAAAATTCAAAACGTAACCGCAGGTATACCGGACTGAAGCTCCGACTGCAGGGGAAATGTGAATGAAGGTTCTGGACTGGTTTCTGGATCTTCTGTTCCCGAGAAAATGTGTACTGTGCGGAAAGCTGCTGGATTCGTGCGAAACAGATATCTGCCGCACATGCCGGGTGAATGCGCCGCGGACCCCCGGCAGCAATCGCAGGCTTTCCTATCTTGCGGACTGGACTGCGGTGTGGTATTATGAAGACCATGTTCGGGAGAGTATTCTGCGATATAAATTCGGCGGAGCCCGCTGCTATGCAGATGCCTATGGCAGACTGCTGGGAATGCGGGTTCTTCAGGATTTTCCCGGAAGCTTTGACTTGCTGACCTGGGTCCCCGTCAGTAAAAAACGCCGCAGAAAGCGCGGATATGATCAGGTAGAGCTTCTGGCCTGCGCGGTGTCCCGGGAGACGGGAATCCGCGGGGAACGGCTGCTTCGGAAAATCCGGGACAACCCTCCTCAGTCGGGAATTGACGATGATGCCCGACGAAGGGCCAATGTACTTGGCGTATACCGTGCAGAAAATCCGGAGCTTGTGTCCGGAAAGCGGATTCTCCTTTTGGATGATGTGATTACCACCGGTGCCACGGCAGGGGAATGTGCCCGTGTTTTGCTGACAGCCGGTGCAAAGGAAGTTTACTGTGCCGCCGTGGCATCTGCCCGGGGCCATACAAAAAAACCGTAGGTGGAATATATTATGATTTTTTTCTCTCATGATCTTGGTGTCGATCTGGGTACATCCAATGTACTGATTTATGTGGAAGGAAAGGGCGTTGTGGTCCGGGAACCTTCTGTGGTTGCCGTGGACAAGAATACCGGCAACATTCTCGAGGTAGGTGCTGCGGCCCGGAATATGCTGGGAAGAACTCCCGGAAATGTGGTTGCCATGCATCCGCTGAAGGACGGTGTTATTTCTGACCATGAAATGACGGTCCGCATGCTTCAGGCGCTTTTCCGCAAGGCAATCAAGGGATCGATTTTCAATCCCAAGCCCCGTGTTGTAATCTGTGTACCCAGCGGTGTTACCGAAGTTGAGGAGCGCAGCGTTATCAATGCAGCTATCGAGGCCGGTGCACGGCGGGTTTACCTGATCGAAGAGCCGCTGGCAGCTGCGCTGGGTGCCAATCTGGACATCAAGGGTCCAAACGGACATATGGTCGTGGATATCGGCGCCGGCACAACGGATATTGCAGTTCTGAGCCTGAACGGCGTAGCATCTTCTTCCTCTATCGAGGTTGCCGGCGATGCGTTTGACGAGGCAATTGCCCGTTATGTCCGCCGCAAGCATGGTGTCATCATCGGACAGGTTACCGCAGAGGATATCAAAATCCAGATTGGCTGCGTGTACCCCCGTCCTGAGGATATCAGCCTGAACGTCAAGGGCAGAGATGCCAAGACCGGCATGCCCAGAGATATCACCCTGCTCTCTTCTGAGATTTTTGAGGTTCTGCGCCGTCCTGCCCGTCAGATAACCGACGAGATCCTGTCGGTTCTGGAGGAAACTTCTCCTGAACTGGTGGGCGACATTGCCGGAAACGGAATCACCCTCACCGGCGGCGGAAGCCAGATCTGGGGTATGGATGCCTTGATTATGGAACGGACCGACATCCCCTGTACGCTTTCCGACAATCCGGACTCCTGCGTTGCCTTTGGCTGCGGAAAGAGTCTGAGCTGGATCAATCACCTTCGGGAAGGTCCCATCAACATCGCAAGACGCAGAATTATGCGGGGGTAACTTATGAAAAAGGGCAAGGAAGTCAGTGCACTGCAGATCATCGGCATCATTTATGCCATTCTGGGCGGATTCTTTGTAATCCTGGGATCGATTTTTATGCTGGTTGTCTCCCGGGAAGAGGATGCCGGCATGGTCGGTACGGTCTTTGCGGGAATCGGCGGTATTTTTCTGATTATCGGTCTGGTTTTCCTGCTGATTATTCATTTTAAACGTAAAAGAATACAGCGGATCATCCGTGAGGGATATTTCGTTTGGGGAACAGTTTGCGGTATCAGCCAGAATTATAGCATTCAGATCAACCATACCCATCCCTATATCCTCAAAGTGCAGTGCCGGATGCCCGACGGACAGGTACATGTGTTCAGCAGCGGCAGCATCCGTCAGTTCATTCCTGCGGCGGCAATGGGAAAAATGGTTAAGGTTTATGTATCCCGGGACAATTACAAATACAATTATGTGGATCCCGAACCTATCCTGAAGGAATTTGTCGTTCACGACAGCTGGATGCATTGATACATACAAAAGGACCTCAGTCTTCCACCGGGAAGCTGAGGTCCTTTTAAAAGATACAGCCGGAGGAAATTCCTCCGGCTGTTCGCTTATGTGGTTTTGTAGCATCCCGTGCATCCGTTACCGGAATCGGACGGAGGATTGCAGGGCTTACAGGTACGGTTATCATCGCAGCCTTTTGGCGTGAACTGCTGAGCAGGGAAGGGAATCCGCGAGAACATTTCGCAGGGATCTTCGGTGCATCCGGGTGAGTCGCAGCAGGGCTTTGTGGGAATTGCATAGTTGACCACCGGGATTACCAGCTGGGCATCCCGTTCCAGGCGGATGATGGAGAACTGCCCCAGTGTCACGTACATCCGCTTGCGGTCACCGCTGAGTACAAGCTCTTCATCGAACAAGCCGTGGATGGCTTCCGGCAGCTGCGGACAGGTTTCGCAGCAATGGCATTCGCAGACGTCCCGGATTTTGGAGCTGAGCACCATGGGATCCAGTGCTTCTACGATGGCTGTGGGATGGGCAGAGCAGAAATGGGACAGCCCATCCGGGCCGCAGATCCGGGTGTCACTGCGGAAAATGTGAGCCTTGCTGTCTTCGCCGCAGAGAACGGCGCGCTTGTGGAATACAGCGAGTCCGCAAAGTGCAGCCGGCCGTTTCGAACAGACCATTGCATCGGCAAGAATGCGGTAGTAGAAGGTGACGTTGACACAGTAATGGTTCCGGTCAAAAGCCACAGGCTCCACGTCGATGTAGGCGTACAACAGTTCTGCACAGCGGACGCGGACCTCAGCTGCGGAATCGAGAATAGACTGGGAGCTTTGGGTCAGAAAAACCCGCAGATCTTCAATACAGTCCTTATCCCGGCAGCTGTCCGTGATTTTTTGTGTGTGAATGGGCAACGTATCCGGCGCCTCGCAGGGACGCTGGCAATTGTCCTGACATTGTTCAGACATGGCGATACCTCCCGTCAAAGTGTAGGAATAAGCAGAAGTGCTTACAGAACAGTTTATGCGGGAAGTAACCGAAAGTGTGCCGGAAAATAAAAAAGGAAAGCCGGACAGCAGCTGCTGTCCGACTGAAAATCAGTTGAATCGATATAGGGTTTCGCTGTGGTACTTCTGTCCGGCCTTGGTGAAAGGCTGTTTCCACTGAGGATTGTTCACAGAGTCGGGGTAAAACTGGGTTTCCAGTGCAACACCGCTGCGTTTTCCGTAAAATACGTTGCCCTTGCCTTGCTCATGCAGGTAGTTTCCTGCGTAGAACTGGATTCCCGGGCAGTCGGTGGAAATGGCCATGGTACGGCCGGACTCCGGGTCCTGAAGAATGGCGCAGGGAGCGCAGAAAACTTCGAAGTTGTGATCGTAGCCGCCCTGAAGGTTCAAAGCGTCGTAATCTTCACCGATATCCCGGCCGATGGGCTTGGGAACACGGAAATCCATGGGCGTGTCGGCAACAGAACGCATCTGACCGGTGGGGATGCTCTCGGCATCAGCAGGAGAAAAATACCGTGCCGGCATCATCAGAATCTGGTCCATTGCCTTTTCCGGGTGATCCTGACCGGCAAGGTTGAAGTAGCAGTGCTGTGTCAGGTTGAAAACCGTATCCTGATCGCACAGAGCATCGTAGGTGACACGCAGGCATCCGGGAGGCTCGAGCCGATAGGTGACTGCAATTTTGGCATTTCCGGGGAATCCCTGATCCAGATTGGGACTGCAGAGCCGGAAGGTAACGGAATCTTCGTAGTGAGTAACCAGTTCCCAGAACCGTTTGTTCCAGAAATCGGGGCCGGAGTGCAGATTATTGGCACCCTCGTTTGGGGTAAGCATCACGGTCTTTCCGTTCAGCTGGAACCGGGAGCCGCTGATGCGGTTGGCGCTGCGTCCAACCACGGCGCCGATGAAGCAGGTGCCGGCAGCATAGCCGTTTACATCATCATATCCTAGTGCGATGTCTGCTTCATTTCCGTTGGGATCGGGGACAATCAGACGGACGAGCGTTGCGCCGTAGTCCGTAATGGATGCGGAAATGTTTCCCAGTTTAATTGTGTAGAGGGTTGCCTCTTCGCCGGAGGGCAAGACACCAAAGGATTCGTGCATGAGAAAACGCCTGCCTTTCACAGTTTATCTGATAGTATTATTTCACAATTATATGACATCTGAACCGGAATTTCAAAGGTTTCTTTGCAAATTTTTTGTGAATAGCCAAAAGAAAGGAAAACGAGGTCGTGAAATTATGGAAACCGGAATTGGTGAAAAAAGTTTGAAATTTGCGATTTTACATTATTTTGTGATTGGGCCTTGCAAATACCACAATATGTAGTATAATAGAACCTGTTCGCGGCGGCCCCTCCGCCAGCAGACAGATATCGCACTACAGGAGGAACCCAGATGAAAATCATCAAACGAAACGGAGCAGAAGAGCTCTTTGTTATCGAAAAAATAGAAAATGCTGTTACAAAAGCCAATGATTCTGTAGAAGAATCCGCACGTATGACTCCGCTGCAGATCAAGCGGATTGCTGACAGTGTACGGATTTCCTGTGAGGAACTGGGACGCAGTTGCTCTGTGGAGGAGATTCAGGATCTGGTTGAAAAGGCAATCATGTCCCACGGTGCATTCGAAGTAGCCAAGGAATACATTACTTACCGCTACACCCGCAGCCTGCTGCGCCAGTCCAACACTACGGACGATCGGATCCTCAGCCTGATCGAATGCAACAACGAAGAGGTCAAGCAGGAAAATGCCAACAAGAACCCCACCATCAATGCCGTGCAGCGTGACTACATGGCAGGTGAGGTCTCCAAGGACATTACCCGCCGTATTCTGATGCCGAAAGACATTGTGGATGCCCATGAGGCCGGCATTATCCATTTCCATGATGCAGACTACTATGCACAGCATATGCACAACTGTGATCTGATTAACCTGGACGATATGCTTCAGAACGGCACGGTTATTTCCGGAACGCTGATCGAAAAGCCCCATTCCTTCTCCACGGCCTGCAATATTGCAACCCAGATCATTGCACAGGTCGCTTCCAACCAGTATGGCGGACAGTCCATTTCTTTGACTCATCTGGCTCCCTTTGTTCAGGTCAGCCGTGAAAAAATCCGCCGCAACGTGGAAAAAGAACTGGCTGTGTTCGGCATGCAGCCTTCTGAAGAGGCAATCAAAAATGTGGTGGAAACCCGGCTGCGTGATGAGGTTCGTCGTGGTGTGCAGACCATCCAGTATCAGGTAGTTACGCTGATGACCACCAACGGACAGGCACCGTTCATCACGGTATTCATGTACCTGAATGAGGCACGGAATGAGCAGGAGAAGATGGACCTCGCCATGATCATCGAGGAAACCCTGCGTCAGCGCTACGAGGGCGTCAAGAACGAAAAGGGCGTGTGGATTACGCCTGCATTCCCGAAGCTGATTTATGTTCTGGAAGAAGACAACATTTCCGAGGGAACTCCGTTCTACTACCTGACCCGTCTGGCGGCACAGTGCACTGCCAAGCGGATGGTGCCCGACTACATCAGTGAAAAGAAGATGAAAGAGCTTAAGGTGGATCAGAACGGCGAAGGTCACTGCTATACCTGCATGGGCTGCCGCAGCTTCCTGACCCCCTACATTGATGAAAACGGCAAGCCCAAGTATTACGGCCGGTTCAATCAGGGTGTTGTCACCATCAATCTGGTGGATGTGGCCCTGTCCTCCGGCAGAGACATGGAAAAGTTCTGGAAGATTTTTGACGAGCGCCTTGAGCTGTGTCACAAGGCACTGATGTGCCGTCATGAGCGTCTGCTGGGCACGCTTTCGGATGCAGCTCCTATCCTGTGGCAGTACGGTGCACTGGCCCGTCTGGAAAAGGGAGAGCCCATCGACAAGCTGCTCTTCGGCGGCTATTCTACCATTTCTCTGGGCTATGCCGGACTTTATGAGTGTGTCAAGTATATGACCGGAAAATCTCATACGGATCCCGAAGCCAAGCCCTTTGCGCTTCAGGTTATGCAGCACATGAACGATTCCTGCCAGACCTGGAAGAAGGCCCATAACATTGACTTCTCTCTGTACGGAACACCGCTGGAGTCTACGACCTACAAGTTTGCCAAGTGCCTGCAGAAGCGCTTCGGCGTGATTCCCGGTATTACCGATAAATCCTACATCACTAACTCCTATCATGTTCATGTTTCCGAGCCTATCGATGCTTTCACCAAGCTGTCCTTTGAGGCTGAGTTCCAGCAGCTTTCTCCCGGAGGAGCTATCAGCTACGTGGAAGTTCCCAACATGCAGCAGAATATTGATGCAGTTATGGAGCTGATGCGCTTCATTTACGACAATATCATGTATGCAGAACTCAATACCAAGTCGGATTACTGCCAGTGCTGCGGTTACGACGGAGAGATTGAGATTCAGGAAGACGACGACGGAAAACTGATCTGGGTGTGTCCTCAGTGCGGAAACACAGATCAGAGCAAGATGAATGTTGCCCGCCGTACCTGCGGATATATCGGCACCCAGTTCTGGAATCAGGGCAGAACTCAGGAGATCAAGGACCGGGTCCTGCATCTGTAAGCAGTCCGGAAACTTTCAGACAAGAACAGGAGCGTCACAGCTTACCAAAGCTGTGACGCTCATTTTTTGACACGCTGTTTTTTTACAGACAATACTGCCTGAAAGTGTCCATATCTGAAAAAAGCAATGGAAAAAGCCGGGATCGTATGCTATAATAACAAAAAAATCTCTGGGAGTGAATTTATGAAATTATCTCGATTTTTATCCCTGCTGCTGATTCTTGCCTTGGTGTTCAGCATGGGTGGCTGTATGCTGTTCGGCGGTGATGAAATTACGGCGCAGCTGAATTATGTCAATGGAGATACGGAAATCCACGACGCAATGGATTTTTCGGAAACCCGGTACGTAATTGCCGTCATTACCGGAAAGAAAATTCTGGATGAGGCTCCGGAGGGAATCCATTTTTCAAAAGATGTCTCGATCTGGCTGGATGGGACAACCTTCGCCATTGCGGATGACGGCTCCGGATATATCAAGATGATGGAAGATAACAAATACATCCTGCTGCCGTATAACGAGCTTCCGGTGATTGATAAGGTGTTTAAAGCACACGGTGTGGAGCTTTACTTCAATTACGACAGGCCTTGATGATGCAACAGAAAAAGCGGCACAGTTCCTGCGTGGAGCTGTGCCGCTTTTTATTATCTGCACCGGATTCGCCTTCGGGAGAGGGGGGGGATTTTTATTTCTGCAGCAGGTACTGCTTCAGAAAAACGATGGCCTGCCGGTATCCGTCAAGCCCCTGACCTTTGATGGTCCGGATGCAGGCGAGTCCGGCGTAGGAGATCTGGCGAAATGCCTCCCGACTGTCTACATCGGAGATATGCACCTCTACAGCGGGAATGGCGACGGCTTTGAGCGCATCCAGAATAGCCACGGAGGTGTGCGTATAGGCTGCGGGATTGATGACAATTCCGTCGTAGACCCCATAGGCTTGCTGAATCCGGTCAACAAGGTCTCCTTCGTGGTTGGACTGATACTGATCGATCTGAATGTTTTCTTCTGCGCCGGTCTGTTCCAGAAGGCACAGAAGATCCTGAAAACTGCTTTTTCCGTAAATTCCAGGCTCACGGATCCCAAGCATATTCAGATTCGGGCCGTTGATTACTAAGATTTTCACAGAGATTCCTCCAGACACCAGGCAGAAAACTGCCTGGAAATTTTATCGGCTGTCTGCTCCGGTGTCCCGTCGTTGGAAACGGTGAAATCAGAAAAACGCCGGTACATGGGCTGCCGGATTCTGTAAAGCTCCGAAAGAGGCACCCGCTGGGAAATGGGGCGACCGCAGGTTTCCAGAAGTCCGGTATCCCGCTGAATCCAGAAAATCACTCCGTTCTGATGAAGCAGACGGTAATTTTCCTCTTTTGTGACGCAGCCGCCGCCAGTGGTAATGATCAGGCCGGATTCTTTTCCGACCTGTGCAAGGACTTCGGATTCCAGCTGACGAAAATAGGCTTCGCCAAAGGATTCGAAGATTTCCGGAATGGACATGCCGGCTTTTTCTGCAATCAGAGCATCGGTGTCTGCAGCCTGCCGATGCGGGAAGAGACTCTGCAGAGCGTTTCCGATGGTGGTCTTTCCGCATCCGGGCATACCGATGAGAATGATGTTGGTCATGGAGCTTCGGATGTCCGTAAAAGCTTCCCGGGAACAATCTGCCGGAATGCTGTGACCAGTAAACCACTCGGCGCTTTCCCGGGCCTGCTCCACCAGCATCCGCAGTCCGTTCAGAGCCACAAGCCCACGCTGCTGCGCATCCATCAAAAGCTGTGTGCGGGCGGGATTGTAAATCAGATCCAGCACGCCCTGCAGCTGTGGAAAGTCGTCCAGACTGATGGGAGAAACCCCGGTGTTGGGGTAGGTGCCCACAGGCGTGGCATTTACAATCAGAAAGGCATCCCGGTGCAGGTAAAGATTTTGGTAGTTGTTTTCGCCGCTTCTGGAAACCACTACCACCTCAGCACCGGATTCTTCGAGAACTGCACAGACTGTGCTGGAGGCACCGCCGCTGCCGAGGACCAGGCATTTTCTGCCTGTGACATCCAGACCGCTTTTTTTCAGCATACAGGAAAATCCGGCATAGTCGGTATTGTGCCCGATCATGCTTCCGTTTTCTCTGCAAACCAGCGTGTTGACCGCACCCAGCTTTTCGGCGATGGGGGTCAGCTCTGTGCAGTAGGGAATGACGGATTTTTTATAGGGAATGGTCACATTGATTCCGGTAAAAGGACGGTCTTTCAGAAATGCGTCCAATTCTTCCGGCTCCTTTTCAAACAGACGGTAATCGTAGCTTCCCAGATGCGCGTGGATGGCAGGGGAATAGGTGTGCGGAAGGCGGCGGCCTAACAGACCGCTTTGGATCTGCATCACACTACCTCCGTGTAGCTGCCCAGATATTTGAAATTTTCGCACAGTTCATCCAGCTCGCACATCAGCTGCGCAAATTCTTCGGAATAGACGGAAGTTTCCAGATCAAAATAGAACATGAACTCAAAATCCCGGTCCGGAAGCGGTCTGGATTCCAGCTTTGTGACATTGATGCCCAGAACATAGAGCCGCGCAAGCACCTTGTAAAGTGCGCCCGGACGATGAGGCAGGATCATCATGATGCTGGTTTTGTCTGCACCGGGATAGATTTCCAGGTCCCTGCTGATGCAGATAAAACGGGTCCGGTTGTTGCCTGCGTCTTGAACAGAGCGGGCAAGAATCTGCAGATTGTACAGTTCTGCGCAGGCCCGACTGGACAGGGCGGCCACATCTCTGCGACCGGATCTGGATACCATTTCCGCCGCAGCGGCAGTGTTCTCCACGGTGGTGACTTTTACACCCGGCAAACCTGCCAGAAAGTCCGAGCACTGGCTGACGGCCTGCTCGTGAGAAAAAATTTCCCGGATTTCAGACAGCTCTGTTCCAGGCTTTGCCAGCAGATTGTGATCGATTTTCAGCCGGAAGGAACGGACAATGGAGAAATTGTGCCGGATCATCAGATCGTAGACTTTCTTTACAGAGCCGGCGGTTGAATTTTCGATGGGCAGAATGCCATATTGGCACAGGCCCTGTTCAATGGCCCGGAAAACGCCTTCAAAATCCTTGAAGTACATGATAAACGGAGATTTAATCATTTTTTCGCAGGCAATCTGCGAATATGCACCTTCCACTCCCTGACAGGCAACCACGGGGGAGGGTGGGAATAGCTTTGCTGTGGTCTCCGTTGCCTGCACGATGCGCCGGTAGAGCGGGCTGATTTCCGAATTGCACTTGCTCTGGTAGCTGCGGCTGAGTTCGAACATCATCGAATACAGCACACGGGTATAGTTTTCCATGTCCGGGCCGGCCTTGGCAGCGACATCCTGCAGCTTTTCCCGTTCCCGGCTGGGAACCAGAATGGGGAGGTTGTGTTCTTTTTTGTAGGCGGCAACCTGTGCGGCAATTTTCATACGTTGCCCGAACAGGCGTACCATCTGATCGTCAATTTCATCGATTTGTTCACGCAGATCGGTCAGGTCCATGGTTCATTCCTCCTGGAAGTCTGAGAATTTGCAAGAATCAGGTCATAAAGGGCAACTGCTGCGGCTGCTTCCACAACCGGAACGGCCCGGGGAACGATGCACGGGTCATGCCGTCCGTGAATTTGCAGGGGAACAGCGGACTTTCTGCTCAGGGAAACGGTTTCCTGAATACAGGCAATCGAGGGGGTGGGCTTGAAGGCGGCCCGGAAGAGAACGGGCATTCCGTTGGTGATTCCCCCCAGAATTCCGCCGCAGTGATTGGTTTTTGTGGAAATCTTTCCATCCACAGCAAGAAAACTGTCGTTGTTTTCGCTGCCGCGCAGAGCTGCTGCACCGAATCCTTCCCCGAATTCCACGCCTTTGACGGCAGGAATGCCGTAGAGAATCTGGGCAATCCGGTTTTCGGTACCGCCAAACATGGGTTCCCCCAGACCGGCCGGAAGACCTGTGACGGCACACTCTACAATTCCGCCGACGCTGTCACCTGCGGCCCGGGCTTCTGCGATGGCCTGCTGCATCCTGGTTCCGGCTTCCCGGCTTAGAACGGGAAAATCTCCGTCCACCGCATCCAACTCCGGTGCAATGGGATGAAAGTATGTGTCTGCGATTCCGGCGATGGAGGCAATGTGTGCACCGACGCGGATCCCCCGGGCTTCCAGCCACTGCAGACAAAGCCCGCCGGCAATGCACAGCGGCGCAGTCAGCCTGCCGGAAAAATGTCCGCCGCCGGATGCGTCCTGAAAGCCACCGTATTTTATCTGTGCGGTGTAATCGGCGTGACCGGGACGAGGGCAGTCCATGAGCCCGGCATAGTCACCGGATCTTGTATTTGTGTTTGCGATGGTTGCTGCAATGGGGGCACCACAGGTAAAGCCGTTGAGTACACCGCCGAGAAATTCCACAGAGTCGGTTTCCTTTCTGGGGGTGGAGAAAGCATTTTTTCCGGGGGCTCTGCGGCTGAGAAATGCCTGCAGCTTTTCCTGGTCAACGGGAAGTCCGGCAGGAATACCGTCGAGTACCATGCCGACAGCAGGTCCATGAGACTGGCCGAAAATAGATAGTTTAAGGGATTCACCGTATGTACTGCTCATAGCTGCCTCCTGTTTTGCGGTAGTCTTCCCAGAATCCGGGATAGGATTTTTTAACGGCATCGGCGCCGAGAATGGTGACAGGATCGGTGCAGACAGTAGCGGCAATGGCAGCAGCCATGGCAATTCTGTGATCGCCTGCACTGGAAACCGTACCGCCCCGGTAACCGGTTCCCTGAACGGTCAGGGTGTCCTCCGTGGCCTGCGCGCTTCCGCCCAGCCCGCGGATCAGATTCAGAACGGCCTGCACCCGGTCGGATTCTTTCAGCCGGAGCCGCTGGATGTTGGTAAATTTTCCGCCGGAGCGTGCCCCTGCGGCGATGGCAAGAATGGGGATCAGATCAGGAATCTGGGCGGCATCTACGGGAATTCCGTTTTCCAGAGCTGCCAGCGCCTGCGCAATTGCCCGGTCACCCTGACAGGAATCATCGTTTAGTCCTGTGACGGCGATCTGATTTCCCATGGCGGTGGCTGCAAGAAAGAATGCCGCATTGCTCCAATCTCCCTCTACGCAGATGCTGCCGGGGGAGCGGAAGGACTGATTTCCGGGAATGCAGAAGTTTTCAGTGCAGATACCGAACCTATTCAGGGCATCCTGGGTCATGGCAACATAAGGCCCGGATTCCAGCCTGCCTGTAATGGTAATACTGCTGCGGTCCGGCAGCAGGGAAAGGGCGAAGAGAAGCCCGGAGATGTACTGACTGGACACCGAACCGCTGATAGAATACGCACCACTGTGAAGCCTGCCGCGGCAGCGGACCGTATCCGGTTCCGGGCGGGAGAGGATACAGCCCATTCGCTCCATTTCCTCCCACAGTGGGGAGAGAGGACGCTGAGGAAGTCTGCCCTCCATGCGGAAAATGGTGTCTGTACCCAAAGCACCAGCTATGGGAAGCAAAAAGCGAAGCGTGGAGCCGCTTTCCCCGCAGGGCAGCAAGGCTTGTTCGGGAACTTTTGAAATGGGTGTAACGGTGTATCCGTGTTCGGTTTTTACAATTCCGGCCCCCAGTGCCTGAAGACAGTCGGCAGTTGCTTCAATGTCCCGGTTGGTAGATGGGCAGATCAGCTCAGTAGACCGATCGGCAAAGGCTGAACAAATCAGGAGCCTGTGAGCCTGGGACTTGGAGGGAATTGCGCTTACGGTGCCCCGGAGCAAGCCGGGGAAAATGGTAATATCCATAACTATACTCCAGCCTGAATGAATTTTTCCAGTCCATCCACTGAAACAGGATAAATTCGGCAGGAACCGATCTGCTGTGGGACAATCATACTGACCGTACCAGCGGACCGTTTTTTATCGGAAAGCGCCACATGGGCAAGCTCGGAGGCAGAATACCTGCAGGACAGCGAAAATCCGAATTTTTTCAGAATGTTCAAAATGCGGGAAGCTGTTTCCGGTGAGCAAAGGCCCATCTGTGCAGCACACCGGCTGATGATGGCCATGCCGGTGCCAACAGCGCTGCCGTGGCGAATCTCGTAGCCGCTGCAGCGCTCAATTCCGTGTCCGATGGTATGTCCAAGATTCAGCATTTGCCGCTCGCCCCGGTCAAATTCATCCCGGGAGACGACTTCGTTTTTCAGTTCCACGCATCGGGTAATCACATAATCCCGGTCAAAATCGGGCCCATACTGCTCCAGATGGCGAAAAAGATCAGCATCGTACAGAATGCCGTATTTGATAACCTCGGCGCAGCCGTCCAGAAAAATATCCTGCGGCAGCGTTTCCAGACACTGGATGTCGCACAGCACCAGCGCAGGCTGGTGGAAGGCACCTGCCAGATTTTTTCCGGCAGGAAGATCAATGGCGGTTTTTCCGCCGACAGAGGAATCGACCATGGCAAGCAGCGTGGTGGGAATTTGAACAAAGGGAATGCCCCGCAGGTATGTAGCAGCGGCAAATCCTGCCAGATCGCCGGTTACACCGCCGCCGAGCGCAACGAGAAAATCGGTGCGGGTCAGCTCCTGTTCTGCCAGAAAATTGAGAATTTCCAAATAAGTGCTGCCGTTTTTGCTGGATTCACCGGCAGGAAATACGAAATGGGAGACCATCAGTCCTGCGTCCGCCAGCTGGTTTTCCACAGCATCTCCCCACAGCGGCCAAACGCTGCTGTCGCTGATTACTGCAGCCCGGACAGCCTTCGGAAACAGCGACAGATTCTGTTCCAGCATCGTCAGAGCGCCGGAGCCAATCAGAACAGGATATGTGCAAGCAGTTCTGACCTGTACGGTATTCATGTATCCAGCGCCTCCTTCCGAATTTTTCCATCCTCCAGCAGCTGAGAGAGCTGCTGAAAGTCGTTGTCTTCAATGGCCTGACGGTATTCTTTCAGATGATCTATGTAGAGATTCAGCTCCGAGAGAATGTTTTCACGGTTTTCCAGACACAGTTCTGCCCACATGGCGGAATTGAGCCAGGCTACTCTGGTCAGATCCCGATAACTGCCAGCCGAAAAGCCCTTGTGGCAGGCAGCAGCGGGGGACTTGATATAGGCATTGCTGATGATGTGGGGCATCTGGGAGGTAAAGGCAATTGTTGCATCGTGATCTTCTGCAGAAGTAATGGAGAAAGAACCAAAGCCGCAGGGGGCGAGCGCTTCTTTTACCCGGGACAGAAGGCCGATGTCATCAAATCTGGGAGGTACCAGAACCATGGGAGCATCCTGGAAAAGGGTAGCACGGCTGTATTTAAAGCCGGAAAACTGAGTTCCGGCCATGGGGTGACCGCCTACAAAGGTAAAGCCGTACTGTTCAGCCAGAGGAAAGCAGCGGCGGCAGACTTCTTTTTTGATGCCGCAGCAGTCCATAACCAGAGCATTTTCAGAGAGAAACGGTGCATTTTCTTCCAGCCATGTGGCGCAGCCGTCCGGGTAAACAGACAGCAGAATCAAGTCGCATTTCCCGGCGGAGGATCGATCCAGTTTTCCGTGGACAGCACCAGCCAGCTGCGCAAAAGAAAATACGGATTCATCCTTTTCACAGGCGTAAACCGTGTGTCCGGCAATGGCGTAGGCTCTGGCCAGAGATCCGCCGATCAGACCAAGACCTAAAATACCTACGTTCATGCGATAACCTCCCGAATGGCACGGACCTGCCGGCTTACAGCGTCAAATTGTGCCGGAGTCAGGGACTGTGCACCATCGCAGAGTGCGCGGGACGGATCATTGTGGACTTCAATCATCAGACCATCACAGCCTGCAGCAGCGGCGGCTGCTGCCATGGGCGGCACCAGACGGGATTTTCCGGTGGCGTGACTGGGATCAACAATGACAGGCAGGTGGCTCATTTCATGCAGAACGGGCACGCAGGACAGGTCCAGCGTATTTCTGGTACAGGTTTCAAAGGTGCGGATGCCGCGCTCACAAAGAATAACCTGACTGTTTCCTTCGCTCATGATATATTCTGCGCTCATCAGAAGTTCCTGCAGTGTGTTGGCGAGTCCGCGCTTGAGAAGAATGGGCTTGTGGGTTTTGCCAAGCTCCTTGAGCAAATCGAAATTCTGCATATTCCGGGCACCGACCTGAATGATATCCACATCGTCAAACAGGTCCAGGGCACCGATATTCATGATTTCTGTAATAATGGGCAGACCGGTGGCTTTTTTTGCTTCCAGAAGCAGGCGGATACCTTCGTCTTTCAGACCCTGGAAGGCATAGGGAGAGGTTCTGGGCTTAAACGCACCGCCTCTGAGAATGTTTGCACCGGAGGCTTTGACAGCAGAAGCCACTTCGATGATTTGCTCGGGGGTTTCCACGGAGCAGGGGCCTGCAATCATGACAAAGTTTCCACCGCCGATTTTAACATCCCCAACCTCCACGATGGTATCGTTGGGGTGAAATTTCCGATTAGCCTGCTTGAAAGGCTCAGAAACCCGCTTTACGGAGTCAACAATATCCAGACTGCCCAGAAGTTCCATATCTACCTGAGTCGTGTCGCCAATCAGGCCAAGCACAGTCATTTCGCGACCCTGAGAAATATGAACATCCAGGTTTTTGTTCTTCAGCCATTCCACAAGATGAGCCGTCTGCTCCGGGGTGGTATTCTGTTTGAGTACAGCAATCATACAAAACAACTCCTAACAAAAATAGCGCCGCACAGTTGCGATCCTGTGCGGCGCTGTAAAGTACTAAGTCAGCTATGGAACCTGCTTGCAACACAAATCGCTATTACCTTATCTTGCAAAAGTAATAGTAGTTATAATAAAACTGTGCAGCAGTGCAGATAACGTTCATGATAAATCCTCCAGATACTGTAGCTGCGGACATTATACCACGGTAGAAAGAACATTGCAAGAGGAAAACAGAGCAGTTGCCGAAAAAAGGAAAAGGAATTGTCTCTATTAACGAAACAGCAGATGCGGTTTCCGCATCTGCTGTCAGGGATTGTGTTATTCCACCACGGTAAATTCCTGCTTGGCGGCAAAAGCGCCGTCAAAATAAATCTGCATGGTATAGGTGCCGGGCTTGGAAGGCATGTTGGGAACATTCAGTTCACAATAGCCTTCGAGCCACATGTCTACCCAGGGGCGGACATCGGTATCAAACAGAACAGGGGTACCCTTTTCATCCCGGATCACGAACAGTGTGACCACGTCATCATAGGACACATTGTATTCTCTGCTGTTCCAGATGGAGAAAGAGGCCTTTTCACCTACGGCAAACTTGGTCTTATAGTCGTCTTCGGACAGATCGTAGTGACTCCAGTCCTCCACATCAGGCGTTTTGCACATACGGAAAGTCATGTTTTCTGCAGAAGCACCATAATTCTGGAAAGTTTCCGCTTCGGGAACCGTAGCAGTAAAGGGAGCACAGAAAACGGTAGAACCATTGGCAGCCTGAAGTGTAAAGGTATATTTGCTTCCGGGGATTTTGGGAGCGACCACAGCAGAAGCCTCATCGCACTGGACAATTTTCTGGTCTTTGCTGCCGTCAACGGTATACATCAGCAGCCAGCCGCCTTCCGGTGCAGTGCCGGTGAACTCCCAATTGAAAGTGAACGCCTTGGGATCTTTGTCATTTCCATGAATCTCCGTAACGGTCAAAGGATTGGCAGTGACATATGTGCGGGCGGACAGGGTCATGCCCTCGGCGGTGACTTCAATGGTATAGGCCTTATTGGAATCAATATCCTTAAATGTGAAGGAAGATTCAGACGTGGTCTGAGTCTGATCATATCCGCTGTCGTTGTAGCAGTGAACGGTCCAGCTTTTCACAGTGGTGTCAGCCGGTGCGGCCCAGGTTGCTGTCAGGGTGTTGTTGGAGTAGTCCGTAACAGCCAGATTTTCCGCCTGGAAAACCTTGGCAGCGGTGTATTCCAGCTGATCTTCGCCTACCAGATAGATTTCATCGGTAGGAACGAGCCGGAAGAGGTACTTGCTGCCCACATTCAGGCCTTCGATGGTGACCATGTGTCCGGAGAAGGAAACCTGCTTTTCTTCTTCGCCCTCTGTGCCGTAGGCTACGGTCCACTCGTCGATATCGGGACCATCAACGGTGAAGTTGAGGATCGCAGAACCGTCTTCGGAGCCGGCCTTTGCAGTAAAGCTGACGATGCTGGTTCTGGCCTGAGTTGCATAAGCAAAGGTAGTTTTTCCACGAAGCTTGTGCAGACCTTCGATTTCCACCTGAACCGTAAACTGGGAGCTTGCTTCCAGATTGCTGAATTTTGCGGCACCGTCAACGACCTTGGCTTCTCTGGTGTTGCCAAAGGTGTCGATCAGGCGAACAAACAGCTTGGATTCATCTGCTTCGCTGTCAACGTTAACAGTCAGGGTATCCTCAAAGCCTTTCAGCTCTACCTTGGACACATCCTGCAGGTAATATTCCTTATAGCCGTACCAGCCGCCTGTTGCAAGGGCTGCAGCCAGCACTACAATCAGCACAGCAATTGAGACGCGCTTTACAATCTTTTTGGCTTTCTCACGGAGCTGACGTTTGTGTTCAGCTTCCTCTTCCGTCAGCTCGGGGACATCTTCCTCCTCCTGAGCTTCTTCCGAATCCTCGGACGGATTTTCTTCGGAATCTTTCGCATCCTCGTCCCCGATGGGTTCCGGCATGGGAATCTCTACAGGATCGGGGGCAACGGCGGGGCCGGGAGTTTCGTGAGCAATCAAATCATCTGCCTGAGAAAGAATGCTGTTTCCTTCTTCAGTCAGGGATGCATCTGCCAGTACGGCGGCATCCTCCTCGCTGGGAGCGGTTTCGTCGGATACCAGAGAATGAATCAGACGCAGTGCATCGTCACCCTCCGGGTCGGTGGAAGCGGGCGTTTCATCGGCTTCGGTTTCTTCAGAAGGGGTATCTTCATCGGAAACTTCTGCTGCTTCGGAATCGTCCTGGCTGTCTTCGGTAACCTGCGCATCCTCGCTGAGGATAGGCTGGTCGTTATCTGCGGCAGCAGGTTTCGGCGGAATAATAGGGGTGTCATTGGCACCGTTTCGCTGCATGTAGGCAACCAGTGCCTGTCCCATTTCGGACGGCTCCTGCCACCGGTCTTCCGGCTTAGGCGCACAGGCCTTCAGGATGATTTCCGCCAGCTCATAGTCAGCATACATCGGCGGATCCAGAGGTTCATCCGGAGCCGTGTTTTCGAATGGAAGCGTACCGTTGTTATATGCCTGATACAGGATCAGACCTACGGCATAGATATCGACGGTGGTATTCAGCGTAGCCATGGGATCGGCCAGTTCCGGAGCGGTCCATTTGCTGCGGAATCGTTCCGGCAGGGAAGCGTACCGCAGAGAATCCAGGGAGATGAAGCCCAGATCACCAATCCGGTAGCCTCTGTCTCCGCAGAGGAAAATATTGGATGGCTTCAGATCTGCGTACAGATATCCGGCTCTGCGGCATTCGGTCAGTGCCGAACACAGGTCGATGCCCAGGTTGATTGCACCCAGGTGCGTCATAGGATTGCGCTGGAAATATTTTTCAAGACTCCGTTTATACTCGCTGAGCAGATAAACATTGTAACCGACACCGTTTTCCATGGGGACGGACTGGAATCCTTCATAGGGGAGAAATCCTTCCAGCTTGGAAAGTTCAGCCAGAATGGAAGCATCCTTTTCAATTCCCTTTACCGTCTGCAGAAAGTATTGCTTTGCATCTTCCGTACTGGAATAGGCCCCTGTAATGAGCAGAGCCTCCAGCTGAGTCTGGGACGCCGGAACGGAAATCATTTTAACAATATATTTTTTATCAGAATCGGTCTTCATAGCGGGGCAGCACTGCACGCCGTTATGGGAACTGATTGGATCACCCATCGCAAAATTATCCAACAAAGGGGATATAAGCTTTGGTTCAGACATATACATGCCTCCTTTTGGTATCTTTCTATATGATAAGATAAAATTACAAAAATTGCAACATGTTTGTAGTTGTTTTCTTTCTCAAGAGATGATAGAATAGAGTCCGTAATATAGAAACCCATGATTTACCAGATAGGAGGAAACATATGGGCAAGGTAATTTGTGAAATCTGCGGAACATCTTATCCGGAAACCGCTGAGCAGTGCCCCATCTGCGGCAACGTCAGAAGTGCGGACAGTGTTGTGGCAGATGACGGTCAGGAAGGCAATACGGCCCGTGAAAGCGGCTATACATATGTCAAAGGCGGACGTTTTTCAAAAGCAAATGTAAAGAAGCGCAACAAGGCACTTCAGAAGGGAATGCCTGCAGATCTGTCGAGAAAAGCTGCAAAGACTTCCCAAAAGCCGGAAAAGACTCCGGACAAAAAACCGGGCGGATCTTCCGAAAAGGGACTGACCATTGCGGTGATTGTTCTGCTGGTTCTGGTTCTGGCTGTGGCGCTGTTTATTGTTTTCAAGTTTTTTGTTCCGTTCCCCGGCCGCTCTGATCAGGATCAGGCCACGGCACCTGTGGTTACAACAGTTCCTGCAACAGAGGTTACGGAAACCACTACTGTGCCGGTGACGGAGATGACTACCGCTCCTACCGAAGCGAGCTTTGCCTGCAAGAGTCTGAAGATTTCCGACCAGCGCATTGAGCTTGATGCCGAGGGCCGGGCATGGCTGCTGGAGGTAACCACCGATCCTGCGGACACCACCGACCAGATCATCTTCAAGTCCAGTGACGAGCGTGTTGCTACGGTTTCCAATCAGGGCCGGGTTACGGCGGTCGGAGCCGGTCAGGCTGCGATTACGGTTACCTGCGGAACTCAGACTGCAGAATGCCGTGTTGTGTGTACGTTCGGCGAGCAGGAAATCACGGAAGCTACGGAAGAACCTCAGGGCGGCGATGAGCCGGCTGGTGACAAGCTGGAAATCAGCCACACCGATGTAACGCTGGTGTCTGCAGGCGAGTCCTTCGACATCGTTGCAAAGGGCGTGGACAGCTCCGAAATTAACTGGTCTGTCAATAACTCCGCAGTAGCCACCGTCAGCAACGGTACGGTTACTGCAGTCGGTGATGGCATGACCACGGTAATTGCTGAATATAACGGCATGAGAGCGGAGTGCATTGTCCGCTGTAACTTCTCCTGATTAGTCAGATATGCGAATACGGCAGCATCCAAAGCGGGTGCTGCCGTATTTTTCATTCTTCTCCGGTCAGCTTGTTTTTCCGGAAAAACAGAGAGATACACCAAAGACCTGCCAGTCCGATTACGGTGTACACGATCCGACTGACGACCGAGCCGGTCCCGCCGAACAGCCATGCCACCAGATCAAACTGAAAAATGCCGACCAGGCCCCAGTTTACACATCCGGCAATGCTCAGAATCAGTGCCAGCGTATCCATTGCACGACCTCCCTTCTGAAAGATCCTGTGGCTATCATGCCCGAATAAACAGATAATATCCGGATTTACAGAATCTTTATTGATTTTTTATAAAATTTCTATATAATAAACCACATAACACATAGAGAGGGGCTGCAGCTGCCATGAGCGCTATGCCGGACAATCAATCCTATCAAACCGGGGAGAATGGGGAATCCTCTGAAAGAAAAGCAAAGAAGAAATACGATTTATCCAAAGCAAAGGAGAAATTTCTGGACAACATATTTCCGCTGATTATGGTTGTTCTGATCGTTGTTATCATTGCAGGTTCTTTTTACCTGTTGCTTCGGCTGAATAACGATACAGTCAATGAGATGGTCGATCAGAACGTTGCTCCGTTTCCCACTACCCAGACGACCTCCGAGCCAACAGCTTTTGCACCCACAGGCACCGGCCTTTTTGCGGGTGCCTGATCTGACGCAGGTTCCTGAGCGGAATCAGCTTGATTCCCGTCGGGACAGAAATGGACCTTATCATTAAAATTGAAATCAGATACCGGGAAGGATGTAAAATTTATGACGACCCTTTTTGAAGGCGCATTTGCCAAAGTAAATCTGACACTGGACGTTCTTGGAAAAAGGCCTGACGGCTACCATGATCTGAGCAGTGTCATGCAGACAATCTCCATTCGTGATGACATCGAAATTGATATTGGTACGGGAAAACCCTGGAAGCTGACCTGCACCCGGGAGGATATCCCCGCGGACGAGCGGAATCTGGCCTGGAAAGCAGCAAAGATTTTCCTGGATACCATCGGAAAAGACCCGGACGGCCTGGAAATCCGAATTACCAAGCGGATTCCTTCCGAAGCAGGTCTGGGCGGCGGAAGTGCGGATGCAGCAGCCGTTCTGCGTGCACTGAACCGACACTACGATTCTCCCATGTCCCTGCCCGCACTGGCTGAGCTGGGCGCAAAGGTGGGCAGCGACGTCCCGTTCTGTGTGATCTGCGGCACGGCCATGGTAGAGGGCAGGGGAGAACGGCTCCGGAAACTGCCGGATATGCCGGAATGCATTTTTGTGATCTGCAAGCCTGATTTTTCCGCGTCTACGCCGGAGCTTTACCGAAAGCTGGATGAAACTGCAATTGCGGTTCATCCCGATCAGAGAGCAATGGAGCGGGCCCTGCTGGAAGGAGACCTGAAAGCAATTGCAGATAATGTGTGTAATGTATTTGATCCGGTGGTCACTGCCGAACATCTGGAGCTGAACTACATAAAATCCATCTGCAACAGCTACGGTGCGCTGGGCCAGCAGATGACCGGTTCCGGTTCTGCTGTTTTTGCGATTATGCCGGACTTTGAATATGCAGCTGTGGTCTGCAACATGCTCAAAGCCAATTATCCGAACATCTTTATCGCAAAACCTGTATAATTCATTCGAACGCCGTCCATACTGGAAGTATTTCTGGTATGGACGGTGTTTTTGTATGAAAAAGCGTGGGAAATGGCTTCTGATTGTGCTGACGGCCTTTGCAGTTTTATGGATGGGTTCAGTTATCCGGGATCGTCGGCAGCTGAACCGGGATTTGATCCGACTCCATGTGGTGGCGGATTCCGACAGTCAGGCAGACCAGACGGAGAAACTGGCGGTCCGGGACGCAGTGCTGAAAATGCTTCAGCCGGTCATGACCGGCACTTCCGATGCGGAAATGGCCGAACAAAGGCTGACTGCCCATCTGGACGAAATCCGGGATGCCGCAAACCAGTGCCTGATTGCACGAGGGTCCCAAAATCGTGCGGAGGTAACGCTGGAAAAGGAGGCGTTTCCGATCCGGTACTACGACACATTTACTCTCCCGGCAGGTGTTTACCGGTCGCTCAGGATTACCGTCGGCAGCGGGGAAGGACACAACTGGTGGTGCGTGGTATTTCCGGCGTTATGTGAACCTGCAACCTCAGACGGTTTTTTGCAGGCAGCCCAGGCCGGTGGATTTTCGGATTCCCTGATCGATTCGGTGACGGAGGAGGATGTGCAGATCCGGTTTTTCTTTCTGGATCTGCTGGGAAGAATCGAGAACTGCTTCCACAGGAGATAAGCCTGTTATTTCCGCAGAATCTGTGCTATAATCGAGAAAAAGAAATTCTGAGGTGAAGACAATGCTTCATATTCTTCTGGGAACCGACTGGACCCAAAACCGGGCGGAAATCCTCAGGCGTATTACATCTGATGCAGACAATGGCTGGGATCACCGCATCCTGATGGTCCCGGAGCTGATCAGCCATGATATGGAACGGCGGCTCAGCTCTGCCGTGGGCGACCGATGCAGCCGGATTGCGGAGGTATTGTCGTTCACACGGCTGGCAGGCAGAGTGGCGGACCGGGTAGGATATGCAGAGCCCTGTCTGGATAACGGCGGCCGGGTGGTCGCCATGGCAGCAGCAGTGCGGCAGCTTTCCAGCAGGCTCAAGGCCTATGCATCGGTAGAAACAAAGCCTGAGTTCCTTACGGAGCTGGTAGATGCAGTGGATGAATTCAAACGCTGCTGTATTTCTCCGGCAGATCTGATGGAGGCCTCCGGACGGGCTGAGGGCAGCCTTGCTCAGAAGCTGGAGGAGCTGTCTTTGATTCTTGAGGCCTATGACGGCCTGTGCCGTCAGGGAAAGCGGGATCCCCGGGATCAGATGACCTGGCTGCTCGAACAGCTGGAGTCCTGCGATTTTGCGGAACAGCATGTGTTTTACATAGACGGCTTTCCGGATTTTACCCGTCAGAATATGGCAATTCTCTTCCATCTGATTGAGTCGTCTCCGGAAGTGACCATCAGCCTGAATACGGATGCTGTCGGCTCGGAGGCAATGGCCTTTGAGAAGGCGGGACAGACAGCCAGAGATTTCGTGCAGTTTGCCATGCGCAAGGCAGTTGCCTACGATATTCAGGTTCTGCCGTCCGGCAATTCCAGACTTGAACCGATGCGGAACCGGCTTTTTCAGGGAAAGATTCGCTGGAATCCGGATCTGGTTCCGCGTGTGCATGCGGTCAGAGCCAATTCTGTTTATGAGGAATGCACCCAGACGGCAGAGCAGATTCTGGAGCTTGTCCGCGGCGGAAGCCGATACCGGGATATCAGCGTTGTCTGCACGGATATGGGGATCTATCGCAGCGTGATCAATCTGGTCTTTCACCGGTGCGGCATCCCCGTGTATATGTCCGGCACCGATGACATTCTGGAAAAGGGCGTTGTGGCCACTGTTCTGACGGCACTGGATGCTGCAATCGGCGGCTTCGACCAGAGGGAGATGTTCCGGTATCTGCGTTCGGTGCTGTCCCCGCTGGATCCGGATACCTGCGATCTGGTGGAAAACTATGCGGTGATCTGGGGAATCCGGAGCAATCGCTGGACGCAGGAATGGAAGAATCATCCAGACGGTTTGGGGGAAGAATGGACAGAGGAGGCACAGAAACGGCTGGCTGCACTCAATGAGGCCCGCAGACGGGCGGTTGACCCGCTGGCCAATCTGCGCAGAAGCTTTCTGGCAGCCCGGAATCTATCCGAGCAGGTGTTGGCCCTCTACGATTTTCTGGAGGAGATCCATCTGGCGGATTCGCTGGGAGAAATGGCGGATTATCTGGATGAAGCCGGAGACAACCGCTCTGCGCAGGAGCTGAATCAGCTGTGGGAAATTCTCATCAGCGCATTTGAGCAGATGTACGATGTCCTGGGACAGACTGTGTGGGATGCGGATTCCTTCACCAGACTGTTCCGGCTGCTGCTGAGTCAGTATGACGTGGGCACGATTCCTACCGTGCTGGATGCGGTCACTGCCGGTCCGGTCACGGCCATGCGCTGTCAGGAGGAAAAGCACCTGTTTGTTTTGGGGGCCGTGGAAGGAAGCCTGCCGTCCTACAGCGGAAGCACCGGTGTTCTGACGGATCAGGAACGCGTGGCTCTTCGGAAACTGGGCGTCCCGCTTACCGGCGGCGCAATGGAAGGCCTGCAGGCAGAATTTGCAGAAATTTACGGGGTGTTCTGCGGTGCACAGGAGACGGTTACCGTGTCCTGTCCCGGCGGACAGCCTTCGTTTGTCTACCGGCGGATTCTGGATATGACCGGTCAGGAGGACCCTGCAGAGGCAGAGCTTGGTCCGGCGCTGACAGATGAAAATGAGGCAGGAGCCTACCTTGCCAGGTGGGAAGAGAAGGATGCAGCGGAACGCCTGAATCTGACACAGGCTTATGAGGATACCAGAAAAAAGGTATCCTACGATCTGGGTACCGTGGACCGGGAGCACGTAAAGGATCTTTATGGCACCACGCTGCGGCTGTCGGCATCTCAGATTGATCAGATGGCAGAGTGCAGGCTGGCATATTTTCTCAAATACGGCATACGAGCCAAAGAACGCAGAGAGGTCACGGTAGATCCAACGGAGTTCGGTACATATGTACACGCGGTTCTGGAAAACACAGCCAGAGCCGTGGGCGAACTGGGTGGATTCCGGGAAGTTTCTCTGGAAAAAACCATGGAAATTGCCCGGAAATATGCAGATGAATATTCTGCCGGCCGCTTTTCCGAGCTTGATTCCAGACGCACGGCATATCTGCTCAGGAGAAATCAGCAGGAGCTGGAAATGGTAGTCCGGGAGTTGTGGGACGAGCTGCAGATGTCCCAGTTCCGGCCTGTCGGCTATGAAGTCGCATTTGGTGACGGACGGGAAATGGAGGCAATTGGTATCCCGGGACACACCATGCGTGCCCAGCTGCGGGGATTTGTAGACCGGGTGGATGCCTGGTCCGGACCGGAGGGGAATTTCTTCCGGGTCGTGGACTACAAGACAGGACAGAAGGACTTTGATTACTGCGACATTTTCAACGGCGTGGGACTTCAGATGCTGCTGTACCTGTTTGCACTTCAGGAAAAGGGACAGAAAATCGTGGGGGTACGGCCGATTCCCGCAGGTGTTCAGTATTTTCCGGCCAGAGCGCCGGTCCTGTCCGAGGACGGAAGGCTGGATGAGGAAAAGGCACTGTCCGAACGGCTCAAGGCGTGGAAACGGCGTGGCCTGCTGCTGAACGAAGAATCGGTTCTGCAGGCAATGGAGCCGGGAGAAAAGCCTCTGCGGATGGATTACAGCCGCAGAAAGGACGGATCCGTCAAGGGAGATCTTGCAGACCGGGACCAGATGAAGCTGCTGAAAAAATACATTTTTCAGGTACTTGGGAAGATGGTGGATGAAATTGCATCCGGCAAGGTTGCTCCAAATCCTTATACCAGAGGAACGTCCCACAATGCCTGCACATTCTGTCCCTATGCGGGAATCTGCCACAAGGAGACCGTGGAGGGCCGGAGAAACTACAAGGCAATTTCTGACCAGAAATTCTGGGAAGATGTCGAAAACGAGGTGAAGCGCAATGGCTGAGAAACTGACCCCCCAGCAGGCCCAGGCGGTCTGCGACCGGGGTGGAAAGCTGCTGGTTTCTGCTGCGGCAGGCTCCGGAAAAACAAAGGTGCTGGTGGACCGGCTCCTGCGTTATCTGACAGATCCGGTTGATCCGGCAAACATTGATGATTTTCTGATTATTACCTATACAAAGGCTGCTGCGGCGGAGCTGCGGGGAAAAATTGCGGCAAAGCTTTCAGAGCGCATCGCAGAAGATCCAGAAAACAAGCATCTTCAGCATCAGGTTCAGCGGCTGTATCTTGCCAAAATATCAACCGTACATGCATTCTGCGGAGATATCCTGCGCGAGTACGCTTATCGGCTGGATCTGCCTGGGGATTTCCGGGTGGCGGATGAAAACGAGTGCCGGGAACTGCGGGAAACCGCTGTGACAGAAATTCTGGAAGAAGCCTATGAGCATGCAGAAGAAAATCTGGATTTCTGCGCATTTGTGGATACACAGGGCCTGGGACGGGATGACCGGCTGGTACCGCAGATTGTTCTTCGGGTTTATGACAGTGCCCAGTGTCACGGAGATCCGGACGCATGGCTGGATAGCTGCATCCGCCAGGCAGATATCGCCCGGCTGGACGATGTGGGGCAGACTGTATGGGGGAAATACCTGATGGAGAATCTGTTCTCCTGGCTGGATCTGCAGATTGCTGCCATGCAGAACTGTGCAGTCCGGGCAGCAGACTGTCCGGAATTTGCAAAACCGGCGGGGCTTTTGCAGGATACAGTCTATCAGCTTCAGAAGCTGCGTGACAGCAAGACCTGGGATGAAGTAATTGTCAACGGACAGATTTCCTATGGCGTGCTCCGGTTCCCGTCCAAAAATCCGGATCCAGAGCTGACGGACCGGATCAAAGCGGTCAGGGATTCCTGCAAAAAAGGATTGGAAAAGCGGCTTCGCAGTTTCTCGGATCCCACCGCTCAGAGCTTTGAGGACCTGTCCCAGTCGGCTGCTGCAATCCGGGGCATGATTTCTCTGGTGCGCAGCTTTGCAGCAGACTATGACCGCATGAAGCGCAGCCGGCACATTCTGGACTTTGCGGATCTGGAGCACAAGGCGCTGGACCTGCTTCTGGGAAAGGCACGCTCCGGCCCAACTCAGGCGGCCCGGGAAATCGGAAATCGGTTCCGGGAGGTACTGGTGGACGAATACCAGGATTCTAACGGAGTTCAGGATGCAATTTTTACAGCGTTGACTCAAGAACGGCAGAACTGCTTTATGGTCGGTGATGTCAAGCAGTCAATTTACCAGTTCCGACTTGCAGATCCCGGAATTTTCCTGAAAAAATACAAAGAGTATATTCCTGCCGGGGAAGCAAAGGAAAAACAGGGGAGAAAAGTGCTGCTGTCCAGCAACTTCCGCTCGGGCGGAGCGGTTCTGGAGGCTGTCAACGATGTGTTCCGAACCTGTATGTCTCCGGAAGTGGGCGGTCTGCACTACGGAGAAGGGGAGATGCTTCGTGAGGGAATCCCGCATGTCCCTCTGGGAGAACCGGAGGTAGAGTTGTGCGTGCTGGAAAGCACGGAGGATGCCAACCGGGAAGAGGCAGCCTTTGCGGCGGAAAAAATCCGTCAGCTGCTGGATGGAACGCACATGGTTCGGGATGGAGAAACCCTGCGGCCCATTGTGCCGGATGACATTGTGATTCTGCTGCGTTCTCCTGGTTCGGCATCCCGGGCCTTTCAGAATGCACTGATGGAAAGGGGAATCCGCTATTGCTCCGGCGGCGGAGAGAATCTGCTGGAAACGGAAGAGGTTTCCACCCTGCGTTCCATTCTGCAGACAGTTGCAAATCCCCGTCAGGATATTCCGCTTCTGGCTGCACTGGCAAGTCCGGTGTTCGGATTTACGGCGGACGACCTGGCAGAAATTCGGAAAGACAACCGGAAATGTTCGGTTTATGAGGGATTGCTCCAGTCTGATATGCAAAAGGCACAGGATTTTATCCGACTGCTGAAAATACTCCGGGAAGATTCCAGAATGAAAACGCTGCCGGAACTGCTGGAACGAATTTTCCTGCTGACGGGCATGGAACGGATTTACGCAGCCATGCAGGGAGGAGAGGGCAGAGCGGAGAACCTCCGGGAGTTCTACCAGATGACGGTGGACTTTTCCGGAATTGGCCAGCGGGATTTGGGACAGTTTCTGGACCATTTGACCGCTATGGAGGAAAAAGGCCTGAACCGTGCAGGTGAGCAGTCCAGCCCGGGCTGTGTGACCATTATGAGCATTCATAAATCCAAGGGGCTGGAATTTCCGGTGGTGCTGCTGTGCAATCTTTCCCGGGAATTCAACAGAGAAAGTCAGAAAGCACAGGTTCTGTGCGACAAAGATCTGGGCCTGGGCCTGTCTGCGGTGGACGAGAAAAACAGAATCCGCTATCCGACTGTGGCAAAGCGTGCGATTTCTGCAAAAATCGGCGCGGAAAGTCTTTCTGAGGAGCTTCGTGTCCTCTATGTAGCTATGACACGGGCCAGAGACAGGCTGATTATGACCTACTGCGCTAAAAATCCGGAAAAGGACCTGAAAGATATTGCACTGCGTCTGGATCTGGGAGGCAGTTCTCTGCTGGTGCAGGATGTGGTCTGCCCTGGAGAATGGATTCTGCTGGAGGCCATGCAGCGAACGGAGGCAGGAGAATTGTTTGCACTTTCTGACCGGCCCGACGAAACTCACGGCAGTCAGTTCCCCTGGAAAATTTCTCTGATCGCAGAACAGCCGGAGGCTGCTCCGGCAGTTGCCGTGCAGGAAGAACTTCCGGTTATGCCTGCGGGGACGGAGCGTCGTCTGGAAGAGGCACTGCAGTTCCGGTATGCTCATATGGCGGCGACCCGGACTGCTTCCAAACAGACGGCAACCTCCAGAAAAGGCAGGGAAAAGGACGAAGAGGTATCTGAAAATGCACCGAAATCTCCGTTTGCAGCGAGAAAATGGAGAAAGCCCAGCTTTAAAGGGGCCTCGGTTCAGGGCACCACTTATGGCAATGCCATTCATGCTGCTATGCAGTACATCCGTTATGAGCAGTGTACCAGCCTGCAGGGAATCCGGGAAGAAACGGAACGTATGGTTCGGGAAAAGTTTCTGACGCAGGAGCAGGGAAAACTGGTCAACTGTGAGAAAATTTACGATTTTTTCCGGTCTGAACTCGGTCAGATGCTGCTGTCCCACAGAGACTCGATTTTGCGGGAATTCAAGTTCTCAATTCTGGACGATGGTACACATTATGGAGAAGGGCTGGAAGGAGAGCAGGTCCTTCTTCAGGGCGTTGTGGACTGTGCGCTGATGGAACCGGAGGAAATTACGGTAATTGATTTCAAAACCGATTTCGTGACAGAGCAGACTCTTCCGGTCCTGCTGGAGCGTTATCGGCAGCAGATCGAAACCTATGCAGAGGCGCTTTCCAGAGTTTATGACAGGCCTGTCAAAAAACGGTATCTGTACTTTTTCCATTTGAACAGGGCGGTACAGATTTGATGCGGTTGTCAAACCATGAACAGAAAAATCCGAGGATGGCTTAGATAAGCGGTCCTCGGATTTTTTGATCTTTGCGCATCCGGTCAGAAACAGATTTATTTCTTACCCGGAGATTCCGTACTTGCGATCAGCGGCAGTTCTTGCTCTGCTGAGTCTTTGCGGTTTCCTGCTTGTTCTCGGTACGGTTCTCAGTGCGATTTTCGGTCCGGTTTTCGGAGCTGCGCTGATTCTTATAACAATTCTTCTTTTCCATGATTTGTTCCTCCATTATTGTGATTGCGGTACTCCGCAGAACTTAGAATGCCCGGAAAGTCAGGATTTATCCTTAGGTTTGAAGAAAAATCCTGCCAGCAGGCCGGCAATCACCGCAGTGGTGATGCCACCGGCACATGCACGCAGGCCACCGGTAAAGATTCCGAGGAAACCTTCGGAGTCCACGGCTTCCCGGACACCTTTGGACAGGTTATATCCAAAGCCGGTCAGAGGTACGCAGGCACCGGCTCCGGCAAAGTCAACCAGAGGCTGATATAAGCCGACAGCGCCCAAAAATACGCCGGTAATCACGTAACAAACCAGGATCCGGGCCGGTGTGAGCTTTGTTTTATCGATCAGAATCTGGCCGATCATACAGAGCAGGCCGCCTACCAGAAAAGCTTTTATATAATCCATATCAATTCCCCCTACAGATGGAAACAGCGTGACAGATTCCCGGAATCGGCAGGCCCTGCTGGGTAGATACGGGCGAAAGCAAAGCGCCTGTTCCGCAAAACAGAATGCGCTTGAACTGCCCGGACTGCATCTGATCCAGCAGATAGCCGCAGAGGGTAACTGCGCTGCAGCCGCAGCCGGAACCGCCGGCGTGAACGTCCTGAGCCTGTGTGTCAAAAATCAAAGTACCGCAGTCTTCCAGCTTTTTTTCAAGCTGGAGACCGTCTCTGTCAGCAAGCTCCAGAAGCAGCTGCTTGCCCACTTTTCCAAGATCGCCTGTTACAATCAGGTCAAACGCATCCGGGGACGTGTGCAGATCTTCCATGTGTGCGCGGATGGTCTGATAGGCGGCAGGAGCCATAGCGGCACCCATATTGCACGAATCCTTAATTCCCAGATCCGTAACCGTGCCGATGGTGCAGCTTTCAATCTGTGGCCCGTCACCTTCCGTGCAAAGCAGAGCTGCGCCGGAGCCGGTTACCGTCCATTGGGCAGAGGGGGTTCTTTGTCCGCCGTAGCCCAGAGGAAAGCGGTACTGCCGCTCAGAGGATGCAAAATGGGACGAGGTCTGAGCTACGACCCGGTCAGCAAAACCACCGCCGACGGCCATGGATGCCAGCAGAAGCGCTTCTGCCATGGTCGAGCAGGCTCCGTAAAGTCCCAGGTGGGGGATTCCCATATTGCGCAGACTGAAAGAGGATCCGATACACTGGTTGAGCAGATCACCGGAGAAAATCAGTTCAAAGTCTGTAATTTCCATCTGGGATTTCTGCGCCAGTGTCTGCAGGGCCAGCTGCTGCATCCGCTTCTCTGCCTGTTCCCAGGTTTTCTGACCGAATCGGGTATCTGCAGAGGCAATATCGAAATATGCGTGCAGCGGACCTTCCGATTCTTTCTTCCCGGCAATGCTGGCCCAGTGCGTGATCACCGGTGGATGGGGGAGGAGAAAGCTTTGTTTTCCGCATTTGTTTTCTGACATGGAAACACCTTCCTGCTTTTTTTACAGTATGTCCCCATTGCGGGCAAACTATGAAAAAAACTGCCGGAAAACATTTCCTGCAGCAAAAAACTTCCGGTACACGATTGTGTACCGGAAGTAAATTTCTTATTTAGAATACGCGGCGTGCACCGTAGTAGTGCTCACTGTAGTAGCCATCGTTCAGGTCGGAGTACTTGACTTCGCCTGCAGCGCTGCTGGAGTGAATGAACTGGCCGTCGCCGACATAAATACCTACGTGAGAAGTACCGGTGGTGTCATATGTACCTGCGAAGAAAACCATATCACCGGGAACAAGCTCATCCTGGCTGACATACTCGCCGGCTTCGTACTGAGCATCGGTACCGCGACCGATCTTGTAACCGCAGGCACGCATAACGTACTGCACATAACCGGAGCAGTCAAAACCGCTGGTAGAGGAACCGCCCCATACGTAAGGAGTTCCGAGGAACTGCTTAGCCTTATCGACGATTTCCTGACCTGCAGAGATGTAAACTTCGTTATCGCTGCTGTTGTCTTCGGAAGAAGAACCGTTGTCGGAGTTGCCGTTGAGTGCATCGCCGGAGGGGATAGGTCCGATGGAGAATCCACCGCGGAAGAATCTGGGAACGTTCTCGGAAGCACGGTTTTCGTAAGGAATCTCAGTCAGACTCATCAGGTCGCTGCGAACGTAGCAGATTTCATTTTTGAAAATGACCTTGTACCAACCGCAGTTAAGGCCGATGATATATGCACGCTCACCTTCGAAAGCCTGGGCCACAACTTCGTAGTCGGTAGAAGGACCGCTGCGAAGGTTAACGCAGTAAGCGTTGATTTCGCCGTAACCCAGCTCAGCATTCTCACGGTCGAGAACGGACAGGTAAGCGTCATGCATGTAACCTTCCTGCAGGTTGAAGATAACGTGATACCAGTTGCCTTCGTGGCCAAGGACCACAACGGCGTCGCCGTTATAGGCGTAATCAATCGTATCGTAATCGGTAGAAGGACCGGTGCGAAGACGCAGGGCACTGGCAGTTACAAAACCAATACCGGACTTAATGGTGTCCTGAGCGTAAACGCAAACAGCAAGGCAGCTCACAAGGAGCACCATGGCTAAAATCAAACTGATAGAACGAACTGTGCTTTTCATACAATACCCTCCGTCTTACGACACGAAAATTACTTACCTGCCAGAGCTCTTTCGAGCCAGACACAGCCAAAATCCAAAGCTGTGTAGAGCCCGTCTTTTTCGCTCTTTTTCAGAATCCGATCACGTCCTCTGGCGTTCGGATCGGTGAGCTGAAGCTGAACAGAAACCCGAGTAGCAATCTCTTCGTCCTGAACCTTTTTGGTTTCGAGGATCTGGAGCATTACGATGTGGGAATCTGCCATAGAACCATAATAAATCAAGTTGTCTTTCCGCATCAGCGGATGACCCTTGTACATCAAAACTGCATTTTCATCAGCCATGAGGTAACCTCCTGATCAAATGTAATCAAATTGTAACACATTGTAACTACTGTGTCAAGGCATAAAAGAACAAATAATGAAAAATAGTTACAAAATTGTTTCCAATTTAATCCGGTGCCGGGAAAAAATGGATTTTGTAAGACGGAGGGGGAGTATGAAATTAAAAAACAAGAGGCTTTTGCCTTGGCAAAAGCCTCTTGGCGGGATTATTGAGGACCTTCCAGATAACAGCGGACCAGTTCCTGCAGGAGCTCGTCCCGATCCAATTTGCAGATTTTACTGCGTGCATTGTTATAATTGGTGATATATGTGGGATCTTCGGTCAGAAGATATCCTACAATCTGATTAACTGGATTGTAACCTTTTTTTGACAGAGCATCGAAAACACTCCGGAGAGTATTGCGCATGTTCTCTTTGTCGTCATTAGGTACCGTAAACTTAATGGTATTGTCCGTCATGAAATCGACCTCCCTCAGTAGGAATATCATTATTATATCCCATCCGCACAGAACTGTAAAGCCCTGTGTATCTGATTTCATAAAATATTAAAGATTACCGGAGTATAGCACCCAGCTTCTCTTTCAGTGCATCCAGAATTCTGGAAACAGTCTGTTCGGAGTCGGCATCGGTCAGGGTCCGGTCATCGGCCCGCAGCTCCATGGTGAATGCAAGGCTCTTTTTGCCGTCGGGAATGCCGGTACCGCGGTAGATGTCGAACAGCTTTACATTCCGCAGAAGCTTTCCGGCAGAGGCGGTAATCACGTCTTCCACTTCAGCGACGGTGGTTTTCTCGTCACAGACCAGAGCCAGGTCCCGAGAAACTCCGGGGAATTTGGGCAGGGGTGTGTAGGTCGGATCGGGGTTTCTCAGGTCGAACAGAGCGGAGTAGTTGATTTCAGCGCAGTAAACTTCGCCGTCGATTCCATAATTTGCGGCAACCAGAGGATGCAGCTGACCCATGCAGCCAAGATTTACACCATTGATGCTGACCATTGCGCAGCGGCCCGGATGGAAGATGGGGTTGTCTGTAACAGCAGTGTAGGTGCGCTTGGGCATCCGCAGACCATCCAGAATGGTTTCCAGTTCGCCCTTAAGGGTGAAGAAGGTTTCGTCTGCGCCGTAGGTTCCAAGCGTCAGCATCTTGGGTTCGTCGGGCTGAGCCTGACCGTCAACAGGCAGATAGATTTTCGCAAACTCGTAGAGCTTTGCAGACTTGTTGTGGTATGCGTAGTTCCGCGCAAGAATGTCCAGCATGGAGGGCAGGGCAATGGTACGCATGATGGAGGTGTCTTCGCCCAGAGGATTCTGAATTTTCAGAGTCTTGCGCAGAGGAGAATCTGCAGGCAGACGGATCTGGTCGAAGATGGCAGGAGATACAAAGGAATAAGTGATGATCTCGCTGTAGCCCATGGCCCGGCAGAGGGTACCTGCTTTGGATTCCATGACCATGGAAGGGGAATAGCCACCCTGCGTGGAAATCTTGAAAGCCGTTGTGGGAATCTCGTTGTAGCCGTACAGGCGGCCCACTTCCTCGGCGATATCTGCCATCAGGTTCAGGTCAGGACGCCAGGAGGGGACTTTGATCTGATCGCCTTCGACTTCCACTTCCAGACGCTTCAGGTAGCCAATCATATCCTCACGGGAAATATCGGTGCCCAGCAGGCGGTTGATCTTTTCCGGCTCCAGAGGAACGGTTTTGGGTGCGGGAACGTAGTTAATGATGTCGATGATGCCGTCCATAACGTCACCTGCATTGAGCATCTCAACCAGTTCGCAGGCACGCTGTACAGCGGGAACTGTCATCATCGGATCCAGATTCTTTTCAAATTTGCCGGAGGATTCCGTACGCATACCCAGTGCCAGGGCGGTCTGACGAATGGAGGTTCCGTTGAAGTTTGCGGATTCAAACACAACCGTTGTGGTATCGGGCTTGATCTCGGAATTCTCGCCGCCCATAATGCCGGCCAGACCAATGGGCTTGTTTTCGTCGGCAATTACCAGCATACCCGGTCTGAGATGCTGAACATTGCCGTCCAGCGTGGTCAGCGTTTCACCCTCTTCGGCCTCGCGGACCACGATCTTGCCGCTGCCGACATAACGGTAGTCGAATGCATGCATGGGCTGACCGTATTCGAGCATGACGTAATTGGTGATATCTACAATATTATTAATGGGGCGGATGCCGTTGGCACGCAGACGCTGACGCATCCACTTGGGAGAAGGAGCGATTCTGACGTTGGCAACCATCCGGGAAGAGTAGCGGTTGCACAGATTGTCTGCGGGAACCTCTACATCCAGATGCTCAAAAATGGAGCCGCAATCGCTGCCGTGAACCACAGGCTCGTGGTGCTTCATGGGCTTGTTGAATGCAGCGGCTGCTTCTCTTGCCAGGCCGATGATCGAATAGCAGTCGGGCCGATTGTTGGTAATTTCAAAATCTACCACAGTATCGTCGTTTCCGATTACGGTGTTGATATCGTCGCCGGGCTTGCAGTCCTCTTCGATGATGAAGATGCCGTCTTCGATGGCGTAGGGAAAATCACCTGTGGTCAGTCCGAGCTCACTCAGACCGCAGAGCATGCCGTTGGATTTGACACCGCGGAGCTTGCCCTTGGTGATGTGCACGCCGCCGGGAAGCCAGGAATTGTGCAGTGCTGTGGGAACCAGGTCGCCGACTTTGACGTTCTGTGCGCCGGTAACAATCTGGACAGGTTCTTCCTGCCCGGCATCGATCTGGCAAACCCACATATGGTCGGAATTCTCATGGCGGACGATAGACAGAACCTTGCCGACCACAACGTTTTTGATTTCGGAATCCATGCGCTCGTAGGTTTCGACCTTCTGGCCGGCAACGGTCATGGTTTCCACAAATTCTTTATCGGAGACCTGGGACAGATCTACGAATTCTTCATTAATCCATTTACGATTCAGTTTCATCTCCGGCTGCCTCCTTAGAACTGATTCAGGAACCGTACGTCGTTATCGAAAATCAGACGCAGGTCGTTAATGCGCAGACGGCCCATAGCCATCCGTTCCAGGCCCATGCCGAAGGCAAAGCCGGAATACTTTTCAGGATCGATGCCGCAGTTGGAGAGAACGTCGGGGTGGACCATGCCTGCACCGAGCAGCTCAATCCAGCCTTCACCATGACAGGTGGAGCAGACCTGACCGTTTACTTCGCCGGTGCCGTGACATTTGTGGCACTGCATGTCCATTTCACAGCTGGGTTCGGTAAAGGGGAAGTGATGGGGACGGAAACGCATGACAGCATCCTCGCCGTAGATCCGCTTCATCAGGGAAACCAGTGCGCCCTTCAGATCGCCCATGGTAATGCCCTCGTCCACGACCAGACCTTCGATCTGATGGAACATGGGGGAGTGAGTGGCGTCCGCCTCATCTTTCCGGTAAACTCTGCCGGGAGCCAGAACGCAGATGGGAGGATTTTTGATTTTCTCCATGGCCCGGATCTGCATGGGGCTGGTCTGTGTCCGCAGAAGCAGAGAGTCGTCGTCGGTGAAATAGAAGGTGTCGCTGCGATCCCGGGAGGGATGGCCCTCACCGATGTTGAGCCGGGTGAAGTTGTAATCAGCCAGTTCAACCTCAGGACCGTCTACAACCTGGTAACCCAGGCCTACGAAAATATCCTTGATTTCCTGCAGAACCATGTTCATGGGATGCTGATGGCCCAGGGGATATGTTTCACCGGGGATGGTGACATCCAGAGTTTCACTTGCCAGCTTGGCATCCAGGGCAGCTGCGTGCAGCTCGGCCTTGCGCTCTTCCAGCTTTTCCTCAATAGCAGCCCGGACAGAGTTTGCCAGCTGACCCATAACGGGGCGCTCTTCCGGAGAAAGCTTGCCCATCTGCTTGAGGACAGCGGTCAGCTCTCCTTTTTTGCCCAGCAGTTTTACCCGCAGTTCTTCCAGAGCCGCGGGAGAATCAGCGGCGTCAAGATTTGCCATTGCCTGAAGCCTGATTTGCTCCAATTGATTTTTCATACTGTATCTCCTTCCCGTAAAGGGTAATTTACATAATAAAAAAGGCCCTTCATCCCAACCTGATCGGGACGAAAGGCAATCCTTCCGCGGTACCACCCGCAATTCGCCGGAAACCGGCGCACTTTCGACGCTGACACGCCTGAGATCGTTAACGGAATCACCCGGCGGGACCTACTGCTGAACTTCAATCCGCTGCTCCTGGGAGAAAGCCTGATCCGAATACCCAAGCGGCTCACACCGTCCCGCTTTCGCTGTCCCGGGTATCACCTCGGAAAAGGCAGCCCAATCACTGCATTTAATCGTGTTTATACTACCATATTTGTCTGGAATATGCAAGTGCATTTTCCGGAGAAGAGACAGATTGCGACGGCTTTCAGCAGCAATTTTCCGGAAACTACAAAATACGGCGATGGTTGCAAAATTCTGGCAATTGTGTTAATCAATGTTACAAATTACCAAAGATATCGTCTGGATGGCGTTTTTTTCTGCATAAAGCACAAAAGAGGTTTACATAAAAGTATTAACATAATATGGCCTAAAGTACGCGTTTAGCGTGCTAAACGAGAAAAAACTTGACTTTTTCGAATTTGTTGCTATAATAAAACCACTGTTTCAAAGCTAGTAACTATTTGTTACTATTTGAAATATTTTATTTTGCCTAACAACTGAATACCCCATTTAAGTGAAAGGAGGTATATTCCATGCACAGAATCAATCGTTTCACTTACCGCAATCGAACCCTGTTTTCCTATCTTCTGTCGATTACGCTTCCGTTGGTTTGCATCGTGCTTCTGCTGTCGCAGACGGCCTTTGCCCAGAACACTTATGTGATCACGGACGGTAACCGGGTTCTGGTTCATACGACCTATGCAACAGATCCTGCAGCAGTGCTCAATGAGGCTGGATTGGAGCTGGGAGCGGATGATACCTACGTTGCACAGAAGGAAAACGGAGTTTCCGAAATTTGGGTACAACGTGTTCAGACTGTCAACATTGATCATTGCGGTGAAGCGATGGTAGCCGGTTCCTACGGCGAAACGGTTGGGGAGCTTCTGTCCAGACTGAATGTGGATATGGGAGGGGATACGGTCGTTTCCGCTCCTCTGGATAGCGAAACCTATGATGGAATGCAGATTAAGGTATCCCGCACGGTGACGAACGAAGAGACTTACACAAGAATGGTTCCCAGTCAGATCGTGTACTGTGAGGATGCTGCCCTTCCGGAGGGAGAGCAGAAAACCCTGGTTCAGGGACAAAGCGGTGAAGAGGTGGTGACAGACCGGGTCACATACAAAAACGGAAAAGAGACCAACCGTGTCGTTCTTGACCGCAGAGTGACGGTCCAGCCTGTTGATACTATTGTGGCGGTGGGAAAATCCGGAGCAGAGGAACACACTGCTAAGGAAACGCAGAATTCCCGGATGCCCGAGATCGGTGACGGAATCATTACCCTGCCCACCGGAGAGGTCCTTACGTATACCGGTGTCAAGGATATGGTTGCAACCGGATACAACAAAGCCAACGAGGGCTGCAACGACTGGACGGCAACCGGTACACCTGCCCGTGTAGGTGCCATTGCTGTGGACCCGAGCGTGATTCCTTACGGAACGCGGATGTTCATCCTGTCAAAAGATCACGAATATGTTTATGGTGTGGCAACTGCCGAGGACTGCGGCGGAGATATTGAGAACAACCGTATCGATCTGTATTTTGATACGAATTCCGAATGTTTCCAGTTCGGTGTCCGGGATTGCTGGGTCTATATTCTGGAATGATCTACTTTACCATTGAAAAAACGCCTTTCTTCTGGTATAATGCCGGGAGAAAGGCGGATTTTTTATGATTCAGGTATGTGATATTCAGGTGATGAAGCCTCTGCTGGCTCTGCACGGCTTCCACTTTTCCAAAGCAAAGGGCCAGAACTTTTTGATTGCTCCCTGGGTTCCGGAACGAATCGCGGAGGAATCCGGTGTTAACTCCGGAACGGGTGTGCTGGAAATCGGACCCGGCATCGGTCCGCTGACGCAGCAGCTCTGCCTGCGCGCAGGAAAGGTCTGTGCTGTGGAGGTGGACACCCGGCTCGAACCGATCCTGAAACAGACCGTTGGAGAGTTTGAAAATCTTGAAATTGTCTGGGAAGATGTGCTCAAGCAGGATATTCCTGCTCTTGTGGCGCAGAAACTGCCGGGACTTCGTCCGGTGGCCTGTGCAAACCTTCCTTACTACATTACCTCCCCAATTTTGACTGCGCTTCTGGAGGCCGAATGCTTTGAGGCAGTGACGGTTATGGTGCAGAAAGAAGTGGCTCAGCGAATTGCTGCCAAGCCCGGAAGTGCGGATTACAGTGCCTTCACGGTGTTCTGTCAGTATTATGCAGAGCCGGAGATTCTCTTTGATGTTCCGGCGCACTGCTTTATGCCACAGCCCAAGGTGACCTCTGCGGTGGTTACCCTGCGTACCCGCAGAGAACGGCCCTGGAAAATTGATGATTCTGCTGTTTTCTTCCGCACGGTCCGGGCCAGTTTTGCCATGCGCCGCAAAAAACTGCAGAACGGGCTGGCTTCCGGATTTCCGGAGCTGGGAAAGGCCGGCGCAGGCGAAGTTCTTGCAGCCTGCGGACTGGATTCGAATGTCCGCGGTGAAACCCTGAGCATTGCGGAATTTGCTCAGATTGCCAACGAAATTGTCAGACGCAGAGGGTAAGGTATGTATCAGTTTCTGTTTCTGGATCTGGATGATACGATTCTGGATTTTCATAAGGCAGAGCGCATTGCACTGTCCAAAACCTTTGTATCGTTTGGAATCGACCCCTCCGAGCAGGTCCTGACACTTTATCACAAAATCAATCTGATGCACTGGCAGATGCTCGAACGGGGAGAACTGACCCGTGATCAGGTCCTGGTACGGCGGTTTCAGGAGTTGTTTGCACAGCTGAATGTGCAATGTGACCCGGCAGCGGTTGCCGGGAGCTATGAGCATAACCTGGCCATCGGACATTATTTCCTGCCCGGTGCGGAGGAGGCGGTGAAAAGACTGGCAGAGCGTTATCAGCTTTACATTGCCAGCAACGGAACCGGCTCCGTGCAGGACAGCAGAATGAAAAGTGCCGGACTGTATCCTTATTTTAAGAAGGTATTTATCTCCGAGGAAATCGGATTCAACAAACCGTCCGCGCAGTTTTTCCAGGCTTGCTTTGATCAGATTCCGGATTTTGATCCGGCTGAGGCTATGATGGTCGGGGACAGCCTGACATCAGACATCCTGGGGGCGAATCAGGCAGGAATTGCGGCCTGCTGGATCAATCCCCGGCATGAGCCTCTGCGTAAAGATATCCACGTGGAATACGAAGTTGAAAGCCTGAGTCAGCTGGAAGAACTGCTCAGAACAAAGGAAAGCAATGCCGTCCGGATATAAATCAGAATCCCCTGAGCAGGAAACTGCCCAGGGGATTTTTATGCAGGAAAATCAAAATCCGGGATTTTTCGTTGTGTTTCGGTCAGAGAACCACTTCGGCGGGGGCCAGAACGGTCATGGAATCCGGAGTGACCTGACAGGTAACGGCCATTACCCGGACACCCGCTGCAGCTGCCTCACGGAGCGCAGTGCCAAAGGCCGGATCGGTGCCGTCGTTCGGATGCAGCCAGCGAATATCGGACATCTGGATCACAAAGAGAATATAGGCATCAAAGCCCTCTTTCACTGCCTGAGTAAGTCCCCGCAGGTGCTTGGTGCCCCGTTCCGTGGGGGCATCGGGAAAGGCGCAGATACCGTCATTTTCCAGTGTGACACCCTTTACTTCCAGAAATGCTGCTTTTCCGTTTCGCGTAAAGGAAAAGTCAAACCGGGATTCTCCGTGAACAGTTTCCGGTTTCAGATTGCTCAGTTCTCCCAGACCGCCGGATGCAAGCCATTCTCCTGCGGCGGCGTTCGGGGCCTGAGAATCCATGTTGATCAGGTGTGTGCCTTTCTGCACCGCAATCAGGTCATACTTTGTTTTTCGGGACGGATTGTCTGCTGTTTCGCAGAAAACCACTGCACCGGGCACAAGCAGCTCTTTGCATCGTCCGGTATTTTTTACGTGGCAGACTTCCACGGTTCCGTTGATCTCCACATGGGCGATAAAACGATTGGGACGGGAACGGAAAATCCCTTCGATTACATTTTTATAGTGCATACATATCCTGCCTCCCGTAGACAATATAGCAGATTTTCCGGAGTTGACAAGGTTAAATTTCTGCTGCGGGAACGAAACGGCAGGAATGGAGTCCTTTGCAGCAGAAAAATCCGACCGGAACCAATAGCCCGGTCGGAAAAATTTCGGATTATCTCCACTTAAAGTCAACCATGCCCATGACGTAAATTACAATAATGGCTACAGGAACCAGAATGCAGAAGATGGGCTTCATCCACTGACGAACCTTGGGACCCTTGCCGGTGTTGGCCTCGGCGAGGAAGTTGTCCCAGCCCCAGCCGAAGCGTCTGCTGCAGCAGAACAGAGCAATCACCATGGAGCCGAGGGGAAGCAGGTTGTTGCTGACCAGAAAATCCCAGAGATCCAGCCATGCTGAATCTTGGCTGAAGGGGTGGAAGCCCTGGAATACACTGTAGCCCAGAGCAGTGGTGGTGGACAGAAGGAAAATTCCGATTCCACAGATCACACAGCCCTTGGGGCGGCTCCAGCCGGTCAGTTCCCGGACGCAGGCAAGAACGTTCTCGAACACGGCCAGGACAGTGGACATGGCAGCAAACACCATGAACAGAAAGAAGATTGCGCCCCACAGCCGACCGTTGTTCATGTTCCGGAAAACAGCAGCCATGGTATCAAACAGCAGGGAAGGACCGGAGGTGACTTCGGTATTGTAACTGGAGCAGGCGGGGAAAATAATAAGACCTGCAGTCACGGCGACAAAGGTATCGAGCGCTATGATGTTGATAGATTCGCCCATAAGTGTGCGTTCTTTACCGATATAGCTCCCGAAGATAGCCATGGAGCCAATGCCCAGACTGAGTGTGAAGAAAGCCTGGTTCATGGCAGCAACGATTACGCCCGGGGTGATTTTGGAAAAATCAGGGAGCAGATAGAATTTCAGACCGTCTGCAGCGCCGGGGAGCAGACAGCTTTTGACTGCCAGAACAACCATCAGCAGCAGAAGAATGACCATGATGTATTTCGTGACCCGTTCCAGGCCGCCTTGAAGGTTAAAGCTGACAATCAGGAAACCAACCACAACTGCAATGGTCATGTACAGCATGTTGATGCCGGGATTGGTAATCATGCTGACAAATCCCAGGTCAGCTGCATTGCCAGTTGTAAACTGAAAGAAATAATAGAAAAGCCAGCCGGCAACGGTTGTGTAGAAGCTCATCAGACAGATGTTTCCGAGAAGTGCAAAATATCCGTGAATATGCCATTTTTGTCCGGGTTTCTCCAGCTTCTGATACATTTTTACAGGGCTTGCCTGTGCAGCACGGCCTACAGAAAATTCCATGACCATCACAGGAAGTCCAAGCAGAAGCAGACAGACCACATACACCAGAACAAATCCGCCGCCGCCGTTCTGACCGGCCATCCATGGGAATTTCCATACGTTCCCGCAGCCGATTGCACAGCCTGCGCTCAGGAGGATGAATCCCAGTCTGGATGATAAACGTTCACGTTCTTTCATAAGCAGATCCCTCTCTTTTTCTGTTCTCCTTAGAACGGGTTAATTGTATCAGTAGGAAATACAAATGTCAACGACAAAATGACACAACAAAATTGCAGTATGGTAAATCAGAATATTTGTGTGGATTTCCTGAAAATAATGTGCTATAATTTCAAAGATAGGGTAGGATGCCGAACTGTCTGAGATACACGGACCACTGCAGCATTACAGCAGAAGAATTTCTGCGGACCCTTTTCCAACTCATTACATTATATATCGGAAGGTGTAATTTCAATATGACGAAAATTGACATTTACTCCGGCTTCCTGGGAGCCGGAAAGACTACCCTGATCAAGAAAATGATTCAGGAAGTTTATCAGGGCAAGAAGGTTGTCCTGATCGAAAATGAATTCGGCGAAATCGGCATCGACGGCGGTTTCCTGCAGAATTCCGGAATCAACATCACGGAGATGAATTCCGGCTGCATCTGCTGCTCTCTGGTGGGTGACTTCGGAAAGGCACTCAATCAGGTAATCAGCGAGTATCATCCTGAGAGAATCCTGATCGAGCCCTCCGGCGTTGGCAAGCTGGCAGACGTGATCCGTGCTGTTGAGAAGGTCACCAACGACGAGGTCGTTCTTGGTTATACCGTAACGGTTGCCGATGCAGGTAAGGTTAAGATTTTCACCAAGAACTTCGGTGAATTCTACAACAATCAGGTGGAGACCGCTTCCACCATTATCCTGTCCCGTACCGACAGCATTCCTCAGGCAAAGCTGGATGCTGCGGTTGAGATTCTGCGTGAGCACAATAAGGTTGCTACCATTGTCACTACGCCCTGGACTCAGCTTACCGGTGAGCAGCTGGTTGAGGCAATGGAAGGAAAGGCTACTCTTGCTGCGGAGCTGGCTAAGATGGAGCTGGAGCGCCTTGCAGAAGAAGATCACGATCATGAGGAGCATGACGAGCACTGCTGCCACCACCATGATCATGAGGAGCATGATGAGCACTGCTGCCATCACCATGATCATGAGGAGCATGATGAGCACTGCTGCCACCATGACCATGAGGAGCATGACGAGCACTGCTGCCACCATGACCATGAGGAGCATGATGAGCATTGCTGCCATCACCATGACCATGAGGAGCATGATGAGCACTGCCACCATCACGACCATGAGCATCATGACCACGACGGTCACTGCTGCTGCGGTCATGACCATCATCACCATCATGCCGACGAAGTCTTCACCTCCTGGGGTGTGGAGACAGCACGTAAGTTTGATGAAGCCGGTATTCGCCACGCTCTGGAGGAGCTGGATACCGAAAAGTATGGCATGATCCTCCGCGCAAAGGGTATCGTTCCCACGGAAGACGGCAGCTGGATTCATTTTGACTTTGTTCCCGGTGAAATTGACATTCGCCACGGCTCTGCTGATGTTACAGGAAAGCTGTGCGTAATCGGTTCCAAGCTGGATGAAGCCGGCGTTGCAGCACTGTTCGGCGTATAAGGAGAAAAAGTATGCAGCAGATTCCGGTTTATTCTTTTACCGGTTTTTTGGATTCCGGAAAAACAAAATTCATTCAGGAGACTCTGGAAGATCCCCGTTTTAACAATGGCGAACGGACACTGCTTCTGGTCTTTGAAGAGGGAGAAGAGGAATATGATCTCTCCCGGCTTCCGCACAAGAATGTCTGGATGGAAGTCCTGGATCAGGAAGCTGTTACCACCAAGGACCTGCAGGCTCTGGCTAAGAAATACAAGCCCGAGCGGGTTGTCATTGAGTTCAACGGCATGCAGATGGTTGGTGATCTCTACAACAAGCTGCCTCAGGGCTGGGCCATTGCGCAGGAAATGATGTTTGCCGATTCCACCACGTTCATGGTCTATAACAACAATATGCGCAATCTGGTTATGGACAAGCTGGTGGGGGCACAGATGGTGGTGTTCAATCGGGTTACCAAGGGAGACGACACCATGCCGTTCCACAAGATTGCCCGTGCCGCCAACCGCAACATCGATATTCTGTACGACTATACAGACGGCACCACCGAAATGGACGAGATCATTGATCCGCTGCCGTTTGACATCAACGCCCCTGTCATCGAGATCAAGGACGATGACTATGCACTCTGGTTCCGGGATGTGACGGAGGAGCCTCAGAAATACGACGGCAAAACCGTTCATTTTAAAGCACAGGTTGCAATGCTCCGCCGCGATAAGAACAATATGTTTGCTCCCGGCCGTTTTGTGATGACCTGCTGCGTGCAGGACATCGAATTTTACGGAATGCCCTGCCATTATGAAGGCTCCAAGAGCCTCAAGCCCCGGGCATGGGTGATGGTGACCGCTAAAATCTCCGCTGAAAAGCATTATCTGTATCAGAATGAGGTCGGCCCCGTGCTGACTGCTGTATCTGTAGAGCCTGCAGAACCTGCAGAGCCGGATGTGGCAACCTTCTGATGAAGTGAATATTCGTGTCCCCGGCTTCATTCGTGAAGCCGGGGGCTGTTTTGTACCTACTTGCGCCATGCGAAAAATTATGATAGAATTTCGGATACTGATTTTACGGAAATGAGGATTGTCTCATGAAACTTACGATACTCGATGCCGGCACGCTGGGAGAAGATATCTGTCTGCAGCCACTGCAGGAGGCGGGGGACCTGACGGTATTTGCAGAAACTGCACAGGAAAAAATAGAAGCGCGGATCTGCAATGCCGATGTGGTCATTACCAATAAACTGAAGCTGAACCGGGAAAATCTGAAAAATGCCGCCAATCTGAAGCTGATCTGCGTGACGGCTACAGGATTTGACAACATCGATCTGGATTTCTGCAGGGAGCGGGGGATCGGTGTCTGCAACGTACCGGGATATTCCACCGACAGTGTGGCTCAGGCAACGCTTGCAATGGTTTTGGAGCTGAGCACACATCTGTCGCAATACAGGGATCATGTCCGCTCCGGGGCTTACAGCCGGGGAGGCTGCGCCAATTATCTGGGATTCCCCTGGTCAGAGCTGGCGGGGACGACATGGGGTGTCATCGGCGGCGGAGCCATTGGACAGCGGGTAGCCGCCATTGCGCAGGCGTTCGGCTGTCGGGTTCTGATGTGCCGGAGAAAGCAGGATCCCCACTTTCAGACGGTGGACCTGGACACACTTTGCAGAGAGTCCGATGTGATTACGGTTCATGTTCCCCTGAACCCGCAGACCCGGGGAATGCTGGACGCTGAACAGATTGCCCGGATGAAAACCGGCGCAATTCTGGTCAATACTGCCAGAGGGGCTGTCTGCGATGAAGCGGCGCTGACTGAAGCAATCATCAGCGGTCATCTGGGCGGACTGGGAATTGACGTGTATGTGCAGGAGCCGCTTGCGGAAAATCATCCCTATTTTCAGATTGTGGACAGGCCTGATGTCTGCCTGACACCCCATATGGCATGGAGTGCCCGGGAGGCGAGAAATCGCTGCGTGGCGGAAGTGGCCGGAAATATCCGTGCATTTGCTCAGGGAGATTTCCGCAACCGAATTGTCTGAATGCAAACAGAAATTCGAAAAGAACGTGCAAAACAGTGCATTGTATGATATACTGACTGAAAACGGAAAGGAGGACTGTGTCATGTATCAGCCTCTTGCGGACCTTCTGCGTCCGACGACCCTGGACGAAGTGTTCGGACAGGAGCATATTCTGGGCAAAAACGCCGTTCTCCGGCGTCTGATTGATTCCGGAAAAATCCCCAATATGATTTTTTACGGACCCAGCGGAACCGGAAAAACCACGGTTGCCAATATCATTGCACAGCAGACGAACCGGACGCTGTACAAGCTCAATGCAACGACCGCTTCCACGGCGGATATCAAGGAAATTGTGTCCCAGCTGGATACCTTTCTTGCACCCAATGGCATTTTGCTGTACCTGGACGAGATTCAGTCCTTTAATAAAAAGCAGCAGCAGTCTCTGCTGGAATATATCGAAAACGGAAAAATTACTCTGATTGCTTCCACAACGGAGAACCCGTATTTTTATGTGTTCAACGCTATACTCAGCCGCTCGACAATTTTTGAATTCAAGCAGATTTCGGCAGCTGCGGCGCTGCAGGCCGTAAAACGTGCAGTTTCCTTCCTGGAGGAGCGGACCGCCCTGCATGCCAGTGCGGAAGAGGGAGCGCTGGAATACATTGCCGGTGCCTGCGGCGGAGACCTGCGAAAAGCGATGAACGCGGTGGAGGTCCTGTTTTCTGCCGGACAGCCGGAGGGCGACCGACTGGTGCTGACCCTTGCCGATGCCAAAGCAGTTACGCAGAAAAGCGCCATGCGTGCCGACCGTGACGGGGATAACTACTACGATCTTCTCTCGGCTCTGCAGAAATCCATCCGCGGTTCCGATCCGGATGCTGCGGTGCATTATCTGGGAAGACTTCTGGAAGCCGGCCAGATGCAGTCTGCGTGCCGGCGTCTGATGGTCATTGCATCGGAGGATGTAGGCCTTGCCTATCCGCAGATCCTGCCGATTGTGAAATCCTGCGTGGATATGGCACTGATGCTGGGAATGCCGGAAGCGAGAATCCCTCTGGCAGATGCGGCGGTCCTGATGGCCACCAGTCCGAAATCCAATTCGGCCTATGCAGCCATCAATTCGGCGCTGTCGGACATCCGGAAGGGAAAAGGCGGAGATTTCCCCAGACACCTTCAGAATGTCCATGCGGACAGCTATACCATGGAGCGGGAGCAGGGATATCTGTATCCCCATGATTATGAAAATCACTGGGTTCGCCAGCAGTATCTGCCGGATGAGCTTGTGGGAACGCATTACTATACGTACGGTTCCAATAAGCTGGAACAGGCGGCGAAGCAGTACTGGGACCGGATAAAAGACCGTGACAGGGGGAGCATCTGATGGATATTGAACTTGGAGATATTCTGGTGATGAAAAAAGCGCATCCCTGCGGAGGCAGGCGCTGGCTGGTACTCAGAAGCGGTGCGGATCTGCGGCTGCGATGTGTGTGCTGCGGTCACGAGGTGATGCTGCCCAGATTCAAGGCGGAGAAAAATATCCGTACGGTGGAGCATTCAAAAAAAGAAACGACAAATACAAGCGGCAGCTGACTGATTCAGTTGCCGCTTTTTTATGGATTCACCGGGAAAAGAAAAAATGCCTATGCTTCTGTGACACAATCCGGCGAGAGCATTGGTTCCGGTTGCGACGAACTTTTTTTGGCTGCGGAGGTATACTTGCTCCTGACAGCAAGACAAGCTGAGGAAAGGGAGAATCGGTTTGACGGTGTATCTGGATCTTTTTGTACTGCTGAATTTTCTGGTGGATTTTCTGCTGCTGATGGCAGCAAACCGCCTTTCGGGCTGCCCGCCGCAGACTGGGCGTGCGGCTGCCGCGGCATTGCTAGGCGGCGTGTATGCAGGTGTCTGCATGCTCCCGCAGATGCGCTTTCTGGGCGGAATCTTCTGGAGAATTGTGTCCCTTGGAGCTATGGCGGTTCTGAGCTTCGGCTGGAATCGGGGGGCGTTCCGCAGGGGCGTGCTCTTTATTCTGCTGAGTATGGCGCTTGGCGGGATTGCAATGGGAACCCGCAGCTCGGGGACCTTTGGCCTGATTCTTTCGGCACTGGTGCTGGCAGTGCTCTGCCGGGCAGGATTCCGTGGCTCGGTGCCCAACGGAGAAATGGTGGATGTACAGCTCTGCTGCCGTGGCAGACAGGTCCGATCTGTGGCGCTCCGGGATACGGGAAACACGCTCAGGGACCCGCTGACGGGAGAACAGGTTTTGGTTGCGGAAGCAGATGTAGCGGAAAAACTGATCGGTCTGACCCGGGAACAGCTGGCATCGCCGCTGGAAACGCTGATGTCCGGAAAAATTCCGGGACTGCGGCTGATTCCATACCGTGCGGTAGGACAGCCGGGGGCTATGCTGCTGGCAGTCCGCTGCGAGGAAGCAAAAATCGGTACATGGCACGGAAAATGCATTGTGGCCTTTTCACCGGAGCGTCTGGGAACCTCCGGAACATATCAGCTTTTGGTAGGAGGAGCAATATGATGGAATGGTTTTGGAAGATTCTTGAAAAATGGGGGATGCTGGCAGGAGAGGGCATTTACTACATAGGCGGAAGTGATATTCTCCCGCCTCCGCTGAAAGGACAGGACGAAACGGATGCGCTGATCGGTCTGGAGCAGGGCCGTGAGGATGCAAAGCAGCTGCTGATTGAGCGGAATCTGCGGCTGGTGGTGTATATTGCAAAACGGTTTGAAAATACCGGCATCAACATGGAGGACCTGATATCCATAGGGACCATTGGACTGATTAAGGCTATCGGAACCTATCGGCGAGACCGGAACATCAAGCTGGCAACTTATGCATCCCGCTGCATTGAAAATGAGATCTTGATGCATATCCGGAAAATTTCCGGTCAGAAAGCAGAGGTTTCTCTGGACGAGCCAATCAATATGGATTATGACGGCAATGAGCTGCGTCTGTCGGATATTCTGGGCACCGATGAAGACATGATCATGCGCCCGCTGGAAGATGATGTGGATCTGTGTGTACTTCGGCAGGCATTGAAACAGCTGCCTGACCGTGAGCGGGAGATTGTCAATATGCGCTATGGTCTGGGAGGCTGCAGAGAGATGACCCAGAAGGATGTGGCGGTAAAACTGGGGATTTCCCAGTCGTATATTTCCCGCCTGGAAAAGCGGATCATGCTCCGCCTGCGCAAGGAATTTCTGCGCCAGACCAGTTGTGTGTAATGGAAAAGGTTTGCAATTCGGAATAGGTATGATATAATAGTCAAAAAATTTACAGGAGGATAACTATGGAAAAGAATAATGCAATCCCCCAGCGTTCTGAGATTGACCAGAAGGACAAATGGGCCATCGAAGACCTGTACTCCACGGACGAGGCCTGGGAAGCTGAACTGAGCACCGTTGCTGCCGATGCAGAAATGCTGGCAGGCTTTGCCGGTCATCTGGGCGACAGCGCAGAAAAGCTGCTGGAGTATATGACGGCCAATGAAAAGGTCAATGCCAAGGGCGAGCTGCTGGGCAATTACTGCATGAGAAAGTCTGACGAGGACACCCGTGTTGCCAAGTATCAGGCCATGGTCGGCAAGTTTATGAACTGCTATGTAAACCTGTCCGCAGCTACCAGCTTTGAAACTCCCGAAATCATGGCAATTTCCGACGAAAAACTGGAAAGCTTCTATGCACAGCAGCCCGGTCTGGAACGGTATCGCCGGTATATCAGCGATATCCGCCGCCGGAAGGAGCATGTTCTGTCTCCTGCAGAAGAGCGGCTGCTGGCATCTGCCGGTGAGATGGCACAGGCTCCTGACAATATCTACAGCATGTTCACCGATGCAGATATGAAGTTCCCCGATGCCACCGACGGCGAGGGCAACAAGCTGCCTCTGAGCCAGGGAACCTTTGTCACCTATGAAATGAGCGAGGACAGAGCTCTGCGCAAGAGTGCTTATGAAAACCTGTACCATACCCTGGCAGGCTTCCGCAACACCTCTGCTGCCATTCTGAACAGCCAGGTAAAGCAGCTTAAGTTCTTTGCCGATGCCCGGAAGTATCCTTCCACTCTGGATGCTTCTCTGGATGCAACCAATGTTCCGACTTCTGTGTACCTGAACCTGATCGAGGCAGTGCACCAGAATATGGACAAAATGCACCGCTATGTCCGCCTGCGCAAAAAGCTGCTGGGTGTTGATGAGCTGCATTTCTACGATGTTTACACGCCGCTGCTGAAGGGCGTCGACAAGAAGATCCCCTTTGAAGAGGCCAAGCAGACCGTTTATGATGCACTCGCTCCCATGGGTGAGGACTATCGGGCTATCCTGAAGGAAGGCTTTGAGAACCGCTGGATCGATGTCTACCAGAATGAAGGCAAGCGCAGCGGTGCCTACTCTGCCGGTGCTGCAGTCCATCCCTATGTTCTGCTCAACTATACCGGCACGCTGGACAGCCAGTTTACCCTGGCACATGAGATGGGCCATGCGCTCCACTCTTACCACTCCAACAAGTACCAGAACCCCATTGACGCAGGCTATGTAATTTTCGTTGCAGAGGTTGCATCCACCTGCAATGAGGCTCTGCTGATGGAGCATCTGCTTTCCAAGACAACCGACAAAAAGGAACGGGCATACCTGATCAATCATTTCCTGGAGCAGTTCAAGAGCACCCTGTACCGTCAGACCATGTTTGCTGAGTTTGAGCTGAACATCGGCAAGATGGTTCAGGAGGGACAGACCCTGACTGCAGACAGCCTGAGTGCAGAGTACCGCCGTCTGAATGAGCTGTACTTCGGACCGGATATGGTGGTTGACGATGAGATCGCTATGGAGTGGTCCCGGATTCCCCATTTCTACTACAACTATTATGTGTTCCAGTATGCTACTGGCTATTCTGCAGCAATTGCCCTGTCCCGCAGAATTCTCCGGGAAGGTGAGTCTGCCGTGAAGGATTACGTTGGTTTCCTGTCCGGCGGATGCTCCAAGAGTCCTATCGATCTGCTCAAGGGTGCAGGTGTGGACATGACTTCTCCCGAGCCTGTCAACCAGGCCCTGCAGCTGTTCGGCGAACTGCTTGATGAGATGGAAAAGCTGACTGAGGATCTGTAAGCCATGGCGGAAGTCTTTATTCCTGTTCTCCATTACTTTGCTATGAACAACATATTTACCGGGTCCTGCGGCCTGTTCCGGTTCCGTGCTGAGCCGAATGTGATTATGTTGAACCAGAAAGAGGTAAATATGGAGGAAAGCTCTGTTCACGCGGAATTCTGGCACGGTGTCAACTGCTATGAGCTGAGCCAGATGGAAGGCGAGAAAACGTTTCCCATGAGCGAAGAAGGCATGTCTGATATGAAGGCATGGCTGGAAGCAAATATCTGAATCCCTGCAGAGGGAAAAACCGCAGAATAAAAAAACGGAGTGTATCGAATTTCGATGCACTCCGTTCTGTTTTCGGCGATTTTTAAGTGATTTTCTTATCTGCCTGTGCAGATGCGCTTTTGCGGAAAACATTCGATCCAAAAGCCGGAGACGGCAGAATGCAGCGAAAAAATTCGGGAAGAATATTGACAATTCCCTTTTTTGTGATAAAATAACGGGGATATGTAAAGACAATGCGGAAATAAAGCGGAACAGATCGGTTTCAGAGAGAGGGGGAGCGGTGAAAGCCCCTTACAGATTTGCCCGTATGCCACTTCCAAGTCGCCCGGGATGACCGGGACGGGTGCTCCCGTTACAGAGCAGCTAAGATGCCGGATTTGTTCCGGTAATTAGGGTGGTACCGCGATTCACCTCGCCCCTAACTATGGGGGTGGGGTGTTTGTTTTTTTATCTGACATTCTTTTTGGAGGTAGAATCCCATGAGCACTAAACCCTATGGAGTGAATGAACTGCGCGAAATGTTCCTGTCTTTCTTTGAGAGCAAGGGACACCTGCGCCTTCCCAGCTTCTCTCTGGTTCCGCAGAACGACGCATCTCTTCTGCTGATCAACTCCGGCATGGCTCCCATGAAGCCTTATTTCAAAGGTGAGGTTGAGCCGCCCCGTCACCGTGTCTGCACCTGCCAGAAGTGCATCCGTACCGGTGATATCGAAAACATCGGTAAGACTGCCCGCCACGGCACCTATTTTGAGATGCTGGGCAACTTCTCCTTCGGCGATTACTTCAAGCACGAAGCCATTGCCTGGAGCTGGGAATTCCTGACCAAGGTCGTAGGCCTGGACAAGGACCGTCTGTATCCCTCTATCTATGAGAACGATGATGAGGCTTTTGACATCTGGACCAAGGAAGTCGGCGTGCCTGCCGATCGAATCTTCCGCTTCGGTAAGGAAGACAACTTCTGGGAGCACGGCTCCGGTCCCTGCGGCCCCTGCTCCGAGATCTACTATGATCGCGGCGAGAAGTACGGCTGCGGCAAGCCCGGCTGCACCGTCGGCTGCGAGTGCGACCGCTACATGGAAGTGTGGAACAACGTATTCTCCCAGTTCGACAACGACGGCAACGGAAACTACACCGAGCTGGCTCACAAGAACATCGATACCGGCATGGGCCTGGAGCGTCTGGCTGTTGTCTGCCAGGACGTTGACAGCCTGTTCGACGTGGATACCGTTATGAACATCACCAACCACGTCACCAGAATCACCGGCGCTTCCTACGGTCAGAGCACCAAAACAGACGTTTCCCTGCGTGTTATCACGGACCACATCCGGGCATCGACCTTCATGATCGCTGATGGCGTTCTGCCCAGTAACGAAGGCCGCGGCTATGTGCTTCGCCGTCTGCTTCGCCGTGCTGCCCGTCATGGAAAGCTGCTGGGAATGGACAGACCCTTCCTGTTCGAGGTCGTGGAAACCGTTATTCAGGAAAATGAATCTCACTATACCTACCTGCGTGAGCGTGCTTCCTACATTACCAAGGTTGTCAAGGTTGAGGAAGAGAATTTTGCACGGACCATCGACGGTGGTATGAAGATTTTCGGCGATATGCTGGCCGAGCACAAAGCTAAGAATGAAACACAGTTCTCCGGAGCTGACGCATTCAAGCTGTACGATACCTATGGATTCCCCATTGATCTGACCATCGAAATGGTGGAGGATGAGGGAATGACTCTGGATCAGGCAGCTTTTACCAAGCTGATGGAAGAGCAGAAGGTTCGCGCCCGTGAGGCCCGGAAAGCACTGGGCGATCTGGCCTGGGCCGGCATTGATCTGGGTTTGGATAACACGCCTACCACCTTCGTTGGCTATGACCAGACGACCTGCGATGCAAAGGTTCTGGCTGTCTGCGTAGGTGAGGATGTATCCGGTACTATCGCCGGCGGAGAGGACGGAATTCTCGTTCTGGACAGAACTCCTTTCTATGCCGAAATGGGCGGCCAGATGGCTGACCACGGTGTGATCCTCATGGGTGACTCCCGGTTTGAGGTTAAGGATGTTCAGAAGGATAAGGGCGGAAAGTATCTGCATCACGGCACTATGATCCGCGGCTCCATCAAGGTGGACGATGTGGTCTGCGCAGCCATTGACGTGGAGCGCCGCAAGGCAATCATGCGTGCCCACTCCGCAACCCACCTGCTGCAGAAAGCACTGCAGAGCGTTCTGGGTGACCATGTCCATCAGGCAGGTTCTCTGGTTGAGCCCGACCGGCTCCGTTTCGACTTTACCCATTATTCTGCAGTAACTGCCGAAGAAATGGCCAAGATCAATGCCATTGTTCAGAATGCAGTTCTGGAAGGCTATGACGTTGTGACCCGTGAAATGTCCATTGATGAGGCAAAGAAGATGGGTGCAATGGCTCTGTTCAGTGAAAAGTACGGCGACACGGTCCGCGTAGTCAACATGGGCGACTATTCCGTGGAACTTTGCGGCGGTACGCATGTGGACAATACCGCAAAGGTCGGTCCCTTTGAACTGACCAGCGAAGGTTCTGTTGCTTCCGGTGTCCGTCGTATTGAGGCAATCACCGGCAAGGAATGCCTGAAGAAAATGGAGCGCAATCAGGAGTGCCTGTTCCAGGCTGCGTCCATGCTCAAGACCAAGCCTGCAGATCTGTCTGACCGGATTCAGGCTCAGCTGGATGAACTCAGAGAACTCAGACATGCCATTGAAAGCTACAAGGCAAAGGAAGCTGCCGGTGAGGTAGACCGTTTCCTGTTCGGTGCACATAATGTCAGTGGACTGAAAGTTATGACGGTTACCGTTCCCAATGCCGATGCCAACAAGCTGCGCCAGATGGGCGATATGCTGCGTGATAAGGATCCTTCCATCGCAGCGGTTCTGGCTACAGTCAACGGCGAAAAGATCACCTTCCTGGCTGTCTGCGGCAAGGAAGCCATTGCCCGGGGCGTTAAGGCCGGCGAGCTGGTCAAGCAGGTCTGCACCTGCTGCGGCGGCAGCGGCGGCGGAAAGCCTGACTCCGCAATGGGCGGCGGCAAGGACGTTCTTAAGCTGGACGATGCACTTGCAAAGGTTGACGATTTCGTTGCCGGAAAAGTAAAATAATCTGCAAAAGGATGCCGCTTTCGAGCGGCGTCCTTTTTTGGAAGGAAAAGCCGTTTTGAGATATTTGATGTGGTTTACACTGGGATTTGCCCTGGCGTGCGCCTGGGGAATCTGCGGCATGGCTCAATATTGGTGGAGTCTGGCAGCTGTTGTGATTTTGTTGACCGGAAGCGCATTTGTGTGTTTCCGGCATATCAGAAAATGGCTGGCACCAGCAATTGTGGGTCTGGGCATTTGTGCAGGATTGTTCTGGTGTGGTGCCCAGAATGTGCTTTATCTGCAGAATACATGGCCTGCTGACGGAGAGATGGCAGTTGTTACGGCACGGGTGTCGGATTATCCGGAAGAAACCAGATTTGGCTGCCGCGTTGCCTGTAAAACAAAACTTAACCACGGCACCTACCAGGTGGTTCTTTATCTGAAAGAGAGAAAGGTCCTTTCTCCCGGGGATTATCTCACTGGGCGGTTTCAGCTTCAGGCGACTGCGGGAGAAAATGAGTTTTCAGACTATCTGGCTGGAAAGGGAATTTTTCTGCAGGGATTTCAGCGGGATGAGAAACTGGAAATCATACCGGGAAAACCGTCCCTGAGAGAGTTTCCGGCAGTTCTTCGCCATGGTATAAAGAAAGTTATTTCGAAATGTCTGGATGGTGAGGCAGCGGATTTTGCCACAGCGCTTTTGCTGGGAGATGGCACTGGGCTGGATTATGAAACCAATACAGCACTGAAAATTACAGGTATTCGTCATGTTGTAGCAGTATCCGGGCTGCATGTGTCTATTCTTTTTTCCGTAATCTGCCTGCTGCTTGGAAGCCGGCCGAAGCTGGTGTTCTGGGGCGGAATTCCGCTGCTGATTATTTTTGCGGGGACTGCCGGATTTACGCCTTCGGTGGTCAGAGCCTGTGTTATGCTGGGAATCCTGCAGTTGGCCATTGTCCTGAACCGGGAATACGACGCACCGTCTGCACTGAGTGCGGCCTGTCTTGGAATTCTTCTTTGGAATCCATTGGCGATTGCTTCAGTCAGTTTTCAGCTGTCCTTTTCCTGCGTGGCGGGAATTCTGCTGTTTTCTGGAAAAATAAACAGAAAGCTGTTGTCTTTCCTCAATCCAGAGAAAAAACGTGGATTTTGGGGAAGTATCGCCAGATGGTTTTCCATGTCGGTTTCTGTGACACTGGGAGCATCTGTATTGACACTGCCTTTGGCTGCGGTCTACTTCCATACAGTCAGCCTTGTAGGCGTGGCTGCAAATCTGATACTGCTTCCTGCAATCACGTTGCTGTTCCATGGCCTGACAGTGATGATCCTGTTGGGGGTTGTCTGGCTTCCACTGGGAAAAGGACTTGGCTTTCTCATTTCTCGGGGAATTGACGGCGTGATTGCGCTGGCAGGCGGTATTTCTCAATTCCCACTGGCGGCTGTTTACACCAGAAGTCCTTATATTGTGATCTGGCTGATTTTCATTTACGGTCTTCTGCTGATTTATCTGCTGACCGGCAGAAAGCGGACCCGCGTGTTTTCGGCAATCTGCGCTCTGGGACTCTGCCTGAGTCTGGCACTGTCCTGGGTGGAACCGCTGATGCACGAATGCTGGATGACGGTTCTGGATATCGGGCAGGGGCAGTGCGTGATTCTGCATGCCAGGGACAAAACATTTCTGATAGACTGCGGCGGGGATTATGATGATGTGGCCTCAGATCTTGCTGCGGAAACACTGCTGTCGCGGGGAATATCCAGACTGGACGGGCTGGTGGTGACCCACTATGACCGGGATCACGTGGGCGGTGTTTCCGGACTGCTTTCCAGAGTCCGCACAGATCGGCTGTATGTTCCGCGAAAGTCCGAAGAGTATCTGACGGATTTTCCACTGGAAATCGTGTCGGATCCTGTCATAATGGAAAGCGGTGGGATGAAGCTGACGGTTTTCCCGCCTGCTTTAAACAATCAGTCCAACGATGAATCACTGGTGGTCTTGTTTCAAAGTGAAAATTGTGCTATACTGATAACCGGTGACCGTTCGGATTTTGGAGAACGGATGCTCCTGAAACGCTATGCGCTGCCGGATGTGGATATTCTGATTGCAGGCCATCATGGCTCGGCCAGTTCAACCTGCCAGGAGCTTCTGGACGCGGTTACACCGGAAACAGTGGTGATTTCCGCAGGCCGCGGCAATCGCTACGGACATCCGGCCGATGAAACCCTGGAACGTCTGGAAAAATTCGGCTGCGAAATCTATCGGACGGATTTGCAGGGAACCATTGAGTTTGTGAGGTAAGATTATGGCATCAAAGATTCCTCAGAGTCAGGGATTGGATGAACTGAAAAATGCAATCCGCAGCAAACAGGCGGACAGACTGTACTTCTTCCATGGGGAAGAGGTTTTTCTGCTGCACCATTATCTGGATAAGCTGCGCGGAATTCTGATTGACGAACTGACGGAATCTTTTAACTACCACCGGATGACATCAGAAACCTTTGACATCCGGGACTTTGCGGATGCCGTGGAAAATCTGCCCATGATGGCAGAACACACCATGGTTCAGGTAGATGATGTGGACCTTTTTAAGATGGCAGAAGGTGATCGAGCGAAGATGATCGATGTGCTCGGAGATATTCCGCCTTACTGCACAGTGGTATTTACCTATGAAACAACGCCGTGGAAGCCGGACAAACGGCTGAAAAAACTATGGGATGTTATCAGCAGCCAGGGAAATGTGGTTGAATTTGCCAAACAAAGCCCCCGGGAGCTGACCAGCTGGATTATCCGCCACTTTGCAAGACACGGAAAAACGATTTCCAATCAGCTTTGCACCTATCTGATTGATATTACAGGCGGTACCATGACTGCACTGGGCGGAGAGATCGGAAAAATCGCCGCCTATTCCGGAGCAGATGAAATTGTCAAGGCGGACATTGATGCCGTGACAGAGCCGGTAATGGATGCAGTGGTGTTTGAGATGACCGACCTGCTTGGTGCAGGACAGTATGGCGCGGCACTTCTGAAGCTGCGCCAGCTGCTGAAAATGCAGCAGGAGCCCATTGCCATATTGGGCGCGGTGGGCAATCATTTCCGTCGCATCAGCACGGCAAGGACACTTCTGGACAACGGAAAGGGATACGGCGAGCTGATGAAGCTGTGCGGTATGTCGGATTATCCGGCCAGAAAGACCATGGATGCTGCACGGCGCTTTAAGCCGGAATTCTGCAGAACGGCTGCGGAACTGGTCATGGAAACAGACTATAAGATGAAAACATCCTTTGACGATGCAGATCGTCTGCTGGAGATGCTGATTCTGCAGCTTGCTCAGGAGGCCCGGCGTGATTAAGATTCGAGAAGCGATTGTTGTAGAGGGACGGTATGACAAAAATACCCTGTCCCAGATTGTGGATGCGCCCATTCTGGAAACCGCTGGTTTCGGAATTATGAAAGACAAAGAGAATCTGCAGCTGCTGCGGCGGGTGGCAAAGGCACGGGGAATCATCATATTTACGGATTCGGACGGAGCTGGTTTTGTCATCCGCAATTTTCTCAAGGGCGCGATAGACCCGAAATATGTCAAGCATGCTTACATTCCGGATATTCCCGGCAAGGAAAAGCGAAAGTCCGCACCCGGCAAAGAGGGAAAGCTGGGCGTGGAAGGAATGCGGCCGGAGGTGATCCTGGAAGCGCTGCGGCGTTGCGGCGCCACCATTGAAGGAGAAGATTCCCGGGAGTGCATGCACCGGATTACCAAACAGGATTTGATGGAGCTTGGTCTGTCCGGCGGACCGGGGAGCAGCGAAAAACGGAAAATGCTGCTGAAAAAGTTTGGATTTCCAGAGCATATGAGCACCAACGCCATGCTTCAGGCGCTGGATTTGCTGTATTCTCTGGAGGAACTGACGGCTGCGGTGGAGGAAATAACGCCCTGATGCCCACCGGCAATTACTTATTAGCAATTGGAGAAACAACCATGGTAGATATACAGGTAAAAAATCTGACAAAGTTTTTCGTCATCGGCGAAAATCTTCTGGACGGACTTTCCTTTGAAGTCCAGGAAGGGGAGTGTGTTGCAATCCTGGGCCGGAACGGCTGCGGAAAAACGACACTTTTCAAAATTCTCACCGGTGAAATGGATTATGATGACGGACAGGTCTATGTCAATCCCAACAAACGGCTGGGACTGATCTCCCAGATCCCGAATTTTCCGGATCTGTACACGGTAGAGGATGTACTGCGCTCTGCATTTGCTGATCTGCAGAAGATTCACCGGAGAATGGAAGTCCTGGAGCGGGAAATGGCTAAGGGCGCCACTGCGGAGCATTTGGCGGAATACGATACCCTGTCAAACCGTTTTCAGTCCGGTGGCGGCTACGAAATGGACGTGGAGGTGGACAAGGTCTGCAACGGCCTTGGAATTTCTGCAGATCAGCGGGACCAGCTGTTTGACAGCCTGTCCGGCGGTGAAAAGACCAGAGTGAACCTGGCGCGGCTGCTTCTGGAGCATACGGATATCCTGCTGCTGGACGAACCGACCAACCATCTGGACCTGAGAAGCGTGGAGTGGCTGGAAAATTATATCAACACCTTTAAGGGAACAGTTCTGACCATTTCCCATGACCGGTATTTTCTGGATGTGGTTGCTGACCGCATTATCGAAATTTCTGACGGCCATGGAGAATTTTACAACGGAAATTACACATTCTACATGGACGAAAAGCAGGCCCGGTTCAATCTGCAGCTGAAGCAGTATGAGCAGGAGCAGGCCAAGCTGAAGCAGTTGGGCTATACCGTAGAGCGGATGAAGGGCTGGGGCATCAATAACCGGACACTTTATCGCCGTGCCATGTCCATTCAGCACCGTATGGACCGAATCGAAAGAACCAAACGGCCCACAAAGGAGAAAACCATGCGGGCATCCTTTGGCGAGACCGGTTTTTCCGGAGATCTGGTATTTTCTATGAAAAATGTCTCCAAAAGCTTTGGAGGCAGAAGCCTTTTTTCGGATGTGAACCTGCATGTGGAGGGCGGAGAGCGGATCGCACTTCTGGGTGACAACGGAACCGGGAAATCCACATTTATCAAATGCCTGCTGGGGGAGGATTCCTGCGGCGGAAAGATCCAGTTTGGCCCTACGGTCAAATGGGGCTATCTTCCGCAGATCATCCATTTTAGCCATCCGGAGCGGACGCTTTACGATACCATGCTCTATGAGAAGGACTGCTCTCCTCAGGTGGCCCGTGACCGGCTGGGCCAATTCCTGTTTCAGGGAGATGATGTGTTCAAGAAGGTGGGGGACCTTTCCGGCGGCGAACAGTCCCGTCTGAGACTGTGTATGCTCATGGACGAAAAGATCAATCTTCTGATTCTTGATGAACCGACCAACCATCTGGACATTGCCTCCCGGGAATGGGTTGAAGCAGCCATCGAAGAATTCGAAGGTGTTTTGCTGTTTGTGTCCCATGACCGCTATTTCATCGAAAAATTCGCAGAGAGAATCTGGCTTCTGGAAGACGGAACGATCCGGGATTTCCCTTGCGGATATGCAAAATACCGTTCGATCCTTGAGCATGAGGCAGCCAACCGGGTTCCTGCCGCGTCAGAGCCGAAGCCCAAAAAGGAAAAGCCCAAGGGCGGCACAAAGGATACCGATAAGCTGATTCGCCGTCTGGAACGGGAGATCGACAAGCAGGAAAAGGAAATTGCTGCGCTGGAGACTGCAATTGAAGCAGCTGCTGCAGATTATCAGGAGCTGACCAGACTTCTGGGTGAAAAGGAAGCTGCCGATGAGGTCCTGATGGATCTGATGGAGCAGTGGGAGCAGGCACAGGAATAACAAAAAGGCTGCAGTATTGGAGTAAGCCAGATAAGAAAGTAATTCAGAAAACACGAAATACTTTTTAATCCGGCAATGCCGAATAGATTTACGCATCGCCACCTGTCAGGGGCAATCCTTTGGGATTGTCCCTGATTTTTTTATCCGACAGTAAAAAAAGGATAGCAAGCCTTTTGGGTGAGATTCTAAGCCGTTTTCACTATCGGAAAGCATACAGCTTCTGAGTAAAAAACAGTTAGTCAATTCAACAGGTTATGATATAATGATAAGGAAGATAAAGCGTTAAGATAATCAAAATATTCTTAACATTTTTTGCTTTGATAGAAAGAGGTGCGATATGCGTAATACAGCTATTGAAAATAAAATGTTTCAAATTGCAAAGGAACTGATTGAAACAAGATACCCGAAAGGCTGGGGTGGCGCTTCGTACGCAGAAAGATCACTATTTTTCAAGTGTTGCAATTGAAACAGCAAACAGTTCAGCAGCCCTTTGTATAGAGGTGGGTGCTATGTGTGAAGCGCATAAATATAATGAAAAAGTCACCCACTGTCTTTGCATCACAAGAGATGACGAGAATTCTTCCTACAAAGTATTATCTCCCTGTGGTATCTGTCAGGAGCGCTTGAGATTCTGGGGGGAAGATGTTCAGGTCGGAGTGACCACCGCAAACGGG
>RCNI01000036.1_pt1 | contig 87079 bp, 75 predicted proteins | sample 2041151 | NCBI WGS metagenome assembly RCNI01 (sample SAMN09708214, study PRJNA481090) | feces metagenome | isolation source: feces | place: Antarctica: Albino Rookery
ATCTCCCATAAATTTGGAATAATTGGTGAGAGCGTGATTTTCGGAAACGGCGTTTCCGCCTCCGAAAACCGTACCGTCGATGTGTATCCCGAGAATTTCAGAGGCCCTGTTCTCAAACATCCTTCGGCGGATATTAAACCATATATCCTTGTTTTCACATATCAATAAAGTCATGTTTGGCTTTTTCATGGGAATAAAATCATTAAAGCAGTATTCAGGGGTATCATAAAAAGACAGGGTTTCAGAGTTGAGGTTCAGATTTTCAAGTAAACGGCAAAAAGTGCTGTCATCCAGACGTTTTTCCTCTCCGAAAATTTCAAATGAACGTTCCTTTCGCGAAACCGGAACAGGAGAAGAACGGGATTTAAAGAAATAACTGTCCAGAAGTTTAAAATCCTCTCTGTGCTGTCGGTACACAGCCGGATGATCAATAAGATATGCTCCGGATTGAAGCCGTGGATGCAGTTTTTGAATTTCGTACGGTTCTGCATCAAAATTTTCATCAGGTATATTTATCCTATATTTTAAATAAACAGGATAAACTCTGTTGCCGTTGGTTTTCGAGTTATGGATAGGTTCTAAGATATTATCATTTTGAAGCTTAGACACGGCAATAAATAAAAATTCATCATCACTAATACCTAAAAGCGATTGAAGCTGAGTTTTCGTAATCGTTTTTCTGCCGTATTTCCTTAATTTAATAAGAATATCATCTTTATTCATTGTTTTCACCGCCTTAACCGCTGCAACACTATTTAAATAAAACAGAAAAAATTGTATTTTATTCAATAATATCAATATATTTGTCGGTTTTCAAGTGATAGAGCAAAATTAAAGATGCTTTTTATAAAATAAAAATCGCCTGTCTGATTTAAAACCGGACAGGCGACTCAATAGCTTCGGGTATCTCGAATTATGTATTTTTATGCGGTTAAGATTAGATCAGACCTGCTTGAAAACGACGTAAGACTGGTCCTCTTCTCTCTTGGTGTTGCGGTGGGTGTTGTAGTTCTCCAGATCGCTCTTTGCATCGGGGAAGTAGAGGAAGGTGTTATCGCCGGCAACAACGCGGTCAACAATCAGCCACTTGCCATCGCGCTTCTCCCAGCGGTCGATGTCGCGGCAGCGAGCTTCAACGGAGTAGCTTCCGGTTTTGCCCTTGTGGTACTTGCAGGCAGCGTACATATAAGTTTCGCTGGAAGCTCTGTTACCGTCAACCTTGATGAGAACGTTGGTCATAATATGGTGGGTGGAGATCATGCGGCGGTGCTGCTTGAGCATCATGTCGATGAACTCTCTGCCGGTGCCGGAGGGGAAGGTGGGGCCGTAGTTTACGTGGCTGTCCTCTGCGAAAACAGAGTAACCCAGCTCGTTGTCGATACGGTCGAGTGCACGGCAGTAAGTATAAATCTGGTCGCGAATTTCGTCTTTGTCAATCAGTTCCTGAACTTTTTTTTCGTCAATCATGGTTAATATTCCTTTCTTGTTTAAAAATATATTCAATATAAATTGACTTCAAACTGATACTCAGAATCCTTTTTTAATGGATTCTTCCATAAGAGCTGTGCGCTGGACTTTTCCGCTGTCGTTGCGGGGAATTTCATCGAGAAATTCAAAGGATTTGGGTATTTTGTAAGGGGGCAGGTAGTTAAGAGCAAACTTTATAAGCTCTTTCTCACTAACAGGTGCAGAAGCCTCTATTATAGCGTGGAGTCTGCGGCCCCATTCTTTATCAGGCAGACCTACAATGATTGCATCTATGACCTTGCTGTGCTTTTTAAGCACATTTTCAACCTCAGCGGCGAAAATATTTTCGCCGCCGCTGACAATCATATCGCTTCTGCGGTCTGCAAAGTAGAGGTAACCCTCTTTATCTATATAACCCATATCACCGACACTCTTGAAGCCCTTTTCATCGACTTCAATAGCGGGCATGTTTTTATAGCTTACGCTGGGAGATGAATCGCCCCAGCTCATGAAGATTTCACCGATCTCGCCGTTGGGAAGGTCGTTTCCTTCTTCATCTCTTATTGCAATAGATCCGGCAGTCATTTTGCCCACGCTGCCGGGATGAGCCAGCCACTCATCACCGCGGATGCTTGTCATGCCGATGCACTCGGTCATGGCGTAAATTTCATATATCTGTTCGGGCTTTAAGACCTTGAACCATTCCTTCTTAAGGTCGGAAGAGCAGATTCCGCCGGTGTGGCAGAGAACCTGAACGCTTGCAAAATCGTTCTTGTCAAATTCAGGAAGCTTTATAATACGCTGCATAAGGGTAGGAACCATCTGAACGTATTCTACCTGATATTTCTTTATAAGGCTGAGGATAGTGTTAGCTTTGAAGTTAGCGGGCATTATAAGTGTGTTGCCGCTGTAAAGACCGTTAAATGCAGCGCTGTGAGGTGCACCGTGGAAAAGGGGACCTGCAAGCAGCTGCTTCATTTCAAAGTGCATACCGGAAATGTGAAACCAGTACCGGAGACCTTCATCGCTTTCACCTGCGGGCATATTCTGCTGAATAACCTTGGTTACGCCGGTAGTACCGCCGGAGCAGGTGGCCATGTTGGGGATTGCATCCACATCGGGAGGCATCTCGCGGGAATAACCCTTAACTGCTTCCTTTAATTCGGAAGAACTGAGGCTCTTAATGTCCTCGGGACGGTTGCGGTTTGAAACAATGAGGGAAGGAGATACGCAGGAGCATATCTCGTGCAGGTTCTTTTTAGGGGTAAGATTTGAAATAGGAACATAACATGCACCGGTTTTCCATATACCGAATGCAAGAGCGATATGAGTGGGGGTGTTGGTGAGGGAGACAACAACGCTGCTGCCCTTGCCGATACCCTGCTCAATAAGATACCATGCAATCTGGTTAGACAGAGATTCAAGTTCACGCCATGTCATCACAGTTTTTTTATTTTCAGCTGAAATGTAAATCAGCGCCGGTTCATCCGGCTTGACGCTTGCAATGCTCTGAAGCTGTTTGCCGGGAGTAAAATGGCTTTGCTCATCCTTGTTAAAAATGTTGAAGTGATTAAAACTTGGCATTACGAGTACCTCTATTATTCTGTGTAGTATTTGGCTTCCTTGAGGCCGGAAAATATGAAAAACAGTTTTCTGAAGCTGGTTCTTTCTGCTTACTAAATGTATGGGCGTTTAAGGCCTCAGGCTTGCTAATTTTTTACAATTTTTTAACTTACGATAAGATTTTAACAGACTTACCGTCTAACTACACGCAATAAAACTTGGTTTTTATTCAAATAGATAAGACAAAAAACTAGACTTTTATAAAGAATTGTGCATTTACACCTAAATAACAGTGGACATTATAAGTAAAAACTATCTATAAACATGAAAAACAACTAAAATGCGCTTGCTAATGACTTCTAATGTTAAAATTTTATGTTTTGCGGTAAAAAATATGTAAAAACTTAGTCAAATTTTGTTTTCTGTCTGCCAATTCGCTTCTGAAATGGCAGGTAAGAGACTGTTGTTTTTTTGAACATCATACCAAAATCAGAACAAAAATGGTAGTCCTAAAAGAAATATTATTAAATATTTTTTGTTCCGGCAAAAGAAAAACATGCACCAAAGGCGGCAGCAGTTATATAAACTCGCTTCCTGCCTTAAATTTCAGAGAAAATAAATTACAGCCTCCGTTTCGACCGAATTTTTAAATAAACGGTAATAAGATAGCATCATGCAGTTAAAACTGTAAGGTGTTTTTTTATTTTGATAGGAGAGATGATAAATGGAAATCAGCAGTGCTTTTTCTTCGGGGAGGCTGACTGTATATCTGAAGGGCGAGCTTGACCACCATACCTCCAGACTCCTCATACACGATCTTGATGAGCTGCTGGACGAGTATCTACCCAGAGATTGCGCCCTTAATCTGTCCGGCCTCAGCTTTATGGACTCTTCCGGTATAGCCGTAATAATACGGCTGAGCCGCCGCATGAAGGCTCTGGGAGGCAGAACATGGATAGAAAATCCGGCAAAACAGCCCCACAGGGTAATTGATGCATCCGGAATAGACAGGATTGTGCCTGTTGCTATGAGCAGATAGGAGGAAAAATGAAAGTACAAAATTACATAAAGCTGGAATTTCCCAGCCTGAGTGCAAATGAAGCATTTGCAAGAACCGCCGCCGCAGCCTTTGCCGCCCAGCTTGACCCCACCCTTGACGAACTGGGGGATATTAAAACAGCTGTTTCCGAGGCAGTAACAAACAGCATTGTCCATGCCTACCCGGACTGCATAGGCAGGATTTCTATGAAAATGCGAATTATAGACGGAAACATTCTGGAAATTTCCGTAAAGGATTGGGGCAAGGGAATTGCAGATATTGAACAGGCTATGACACCCCTCTTTACCACCGGCGGAGAAGACCGAAGCGGAATGGGGTTTAGCATTATGGGCAGCTTTACCGATAAATTGAAAGTCCGCTCAAATCCGGGAAAAGGGACGATTGTAATAATGCAGAGAGGCCTTCGTTCCAGACGGAGAGGCATATGAATGATGAAATTTTCAGGGATTTAAAAGCGGCTAAGGCCGGAGACAAGGAAGCGTCAGAAAGGCTTATAAGCGAAAATTCCGGACTGATTTGGAGTATCGCAAGGCGGTTTTTCGGCAGAGGCGTTGATGCCGAAGATTTATACCAGCTGGGATGTCTTGGATTTTTAAAAGCGATTGAGGGCTTTGATGAAAGCTATGGCACGAAATTCTCCACTTATGCTGTACCTAAAATTTCCGGGGAAATAAGACGGTTTTTAAGGGATGACGGCACGGTAAAGGTAAGCCGGGGCATTAAGGAACAGGCAGTGAAAATCCGAAATGCCAGAAATGTTCTGGAGCAGCGCATAGGGCGCGAACCCACTATTACCGAGCTTGCGAGAGAGACAGGCTTCACTCCTGAGGAAATTGCCTTTGCCGAAACTGCGGCGGGTCCGGCGGAGAGCCTGCAGGGGCAGAGCGGGGATGACGGCTTTGCACTGGAAATGGTTCTGGGAGATTACGGAGCCGAGGAAAAGCTTGTAGAGCATGTTGCACTTCGCCTTGCCATAGACAAGCTTCCGAACCGGGAAAAACAGGTGGTAGCACTGCGGTATTACCATGGCATGACTCAGCAGAACTGCGCCAAAGTAATGCGGGTGTCGCAGGTGCAGATTTCCAGACTTGAAAAAAGGGCGGTAGAATTACTGCGGGAATATTTAACTGAACAAAACGTTTAAAGAGCTTCAATGAAGCTCTTTATTTTTTGCACTTTTTAGTATATAATCATACTAAATATGTAATGAGCCGGGAGATGAAAAAATAATGTACGGCATGGAAATAGATGAACAGTATAGATGCTGCAACAGGATTCATAATCCTGAAGATATGGTTATAGAAATAGGATCAGTGAAGGTAGGCGGAGGCAATTTCTGCATGATTGCAGGCCCCTGCTCAGTTGAAGCTGAGGAACAGATAGTAGGTATAGCGAAAGCGGTGCAAAAGGCAGGAGCAAACCTATTGAGAGGCGGCGCTTTTAAGCCCAGAACTTCACCCTATGATTTTTCCGGGTTAAAAGCTGAGGGGCTCAGACTTCTCAGCATAGCCAAAAAGGAAACAGGAATGCCCATAGTCTCTGAAATTATGAGTTCAAGAGATATTCAACTTTTTGAAGATGTGGACATTTTGCAGGTAGGCGCAAGAAACATGCAGAATTTTGAGCTTTTGAGCGAGCTTGGAAAAGTAAACAAGCCTGTTCTGCTCAAACGCGGTCTTGGTAATACTCTCAATGAATTGCTGATGAGCGCTGAATATATAATGTCAAACGGTAACAGACAGGTAATTTTGTGCGAGCGTGGGATACGCACCTTCTGCGAGCATACGAGAAACACTCTCGATCTGTCGGCAGTTCCTATTTTAAAGGAGCTTTCCTGCCTGCCTGTTATAGCAGACCCAAGCCATGCAACGGGAATTTCCCGCCTCGTGCAGTCAATGGCACTTGCTGCGACTGCCTGCGGTGCAGACGGCATTATGATAGAAGTACACAATGACCCTGAGCATGCCTTGTGCGACGGCCACCAGGCTTTAAGACCTGAGGAATACGCCGAGGTGGCCGAAAAGGTCAGAAAAATCCGGGCGGTATTATGAAAAAGATTATTACAGGCGGCGGCTCATATCTCATTGAGCCGGACTTGCTTTATAAAGCGGGAGAAATTATTGCGGGAGAGCTTAAACCCAGAAGAACTCTTATAGTTTCAGACGATAATGTATTTCCACTATACGGAGACAAACTTTTAAAAAAACTGACTGATGCAGGCATACAAGGGGAGAGCATCGTATTCCCGGCAGGAGAGGAAACCAAGAGCCTTTCTAACTTTGAAAAGATACTTTTTAAGCTGTCGGAAGAAAATTTCAGCCGCTGCGATGTTTTGATTGCTTTAGGCGGTGGTGTTATAGGCGATCTTGGCGGTTTCGCGGCTTCCTGCTTTAAGCGGGGAATGGAGCTTGTACAGATACCAAGCAGTCTTCTTGCAATGGTAGATTCATCTCTGGGCGGTAAAACCGGGGTTAATCTGCCGGAAGCTAAAAACCAGATTGGCAGTTTTTATGAACCATCGCTTACTTTCTGCGACACAAAGCTCCTTGAAACTCTGCCGGAGCGGGAATTTAAGTGCGGCATAGGCGAAATAATCAAGTATGCCATGCTTTTTGACAGAGAGCTTTTTTACACTCTTTTAAGTGGCGATTATGATTTAAGCCTTGTAATAGAAAAATGTGTAAATTACAAAACAGAGCTTGTAAAGGAAGATAAATTCGACAAAGGCAGACGCCGGCTTTTAAATCTGGGTCATACTGTGGGCCATGCCATAGAGGCGCTGAGTGACTTTGAAATCCCACACGGTGAAGCAGTTGCGGCAGGACTTGCGGTCATAACAAGGGCGTCGGCAGCAAAAGAAATATGCGAAAAATATACCCTTACAGAGCTTATTAAGCTTTTAAAACGATATAATCTGTTAGAGCATACCGAATACAGTGCTGACGATGTTTATGATGTGATTTTAAAGGATAAGAAGCTCAGCGGTAATGAACTAACACTGATAGTGCCTGAATGTATAGGCAGATGCCGCATGATGAAGATTGAGCTTTCAAAGCTTAAAGAGTTTCTCAGAGCCGGTGGTTTAAAATGAAAGTAACAATAGAACAGGGAGTAAGGTTTGGCACAATTAAAGCCCCTGCCTCAAAATCTGTCTGCCACCGTATACTGATTCTCGCAGCTTTCGGCGAAAAGCCTACTGAAATTGACTGCGGAGAAATCTCGGCGGACATTTCCGCTACAATAGAGTGCCTCAGTGCGATGGGGGCTGAAATCCAGAGGAATGAAAGTGTAATTACCGTTAATCCTATAAAGAAAATGCCGAAAGGTATTATCCATTTACATTGCGGCGAGAGTGGGTCTACCTTGCGCTTTCTTCTTCCTGCGGTTGGCGTAATCGGTGGAAAGGCGGTTTTTCATATGGAGGGCCGTCTTTCAAAAAGACCTGTTACAGCACTTATAAACCAACTTGAATATAACGGAATGAGCTTTGATGTAAATGAGAATACCATTTCCTGTGGGGGAAAGCTTCATTCCGGTGATTTCATCTTACCCGGAGACCTTTCTTCCCAGTACATTTCTGCGCTTTTAATGGCTTTGCCTCTTCTTGACGGAGACAGTACACTTAAAATTACAGGTGAGATACAGTCAGAGCCTTATATAGAAATCACACTGTCTATTTTAAAGAGGGCCGGGGTCAAGATTAACAAAACCGGAAGGGAATACATAATAAGCGGCAATCAGCACCCCTCACTTCCTGAAAACATAACAGCAGAGGGAGATTATTCTTCTGCGGCGTTTTTCCTGTGTGCCGGTGCTCTTTCTGAAAAAGGCGTTAAAGTCAGCAAGCTAAATGAAAATTCAGTTCAGGGAGACAAAGAGATAACAGCTATTTTAAAGCGAATGGGCGCAGAAATAGCAAAAAATAAAGATCAAATAACTGTAAAAGGCGGTAAGCTTCACGGAACCGAGATTGACGCATCCCAGATTCCCGACCTTGTACCTGTTTTGGCTGTGGCTGCGGCGCTTAGCGAGGGAGAGACGAGAATTGTTAATGCTGAGAGACTTAGGCTTAAAGAGAGCGACAGGCTCAGCACCACAAGAAAAATGCTCTCAGCGCTCGGAGCAGATATAAAAGAGACAAGTGCCGGTCTTGTAATTTGCGGCAAAAAACAATTAACCGGCGGCAAAACAGAAAGCTATAATGACCACCGAATTGCCATGGCTGCTGCTGTTGCGGCAATCGGATGCGAAAATGCGGTTATTATAGATAATGCAGAGGCAGTAGAAAAATCGTACCCCGGCTTCTGGCGGGATTTTGAAAGCCTCAGAAGGGAAGAAAGATGAGTATATACGGAGAAAATATTAAGCTTAATATCTTCGGTCAGTCCCATTCTGCGGCAATCGGCATGTGTCTTGAGGGAATTCCTGCGGGCTTTGAAATTGACTTCCTGAAACTGCAAAGCTTTATGGCGAGGCGCGCACCGGGGAGCAGTCCTCTTTCGACAGCGAGAAAAGAAGCAGATGTGCCGGAATTTCTCTCCGGCCTTAAAGGTAATGTTACCTGCGGCGTTCCTATTAGTGCAATAATAAGGAATCAGGATGTAAAATCCGCAGATTACGAAGAATATAAAACCCTGCCCCGTCCCGGTCATGCAGATTATACGGCGGCAGTTAAATACAACGGCTATCAGGATTATGCAGGCGGCGGCGCTTTTTCCGGACGTATGACTGCGCCTCTTTGTCTCGGCGGAGGTATATGCTTGCAGCTTTTAGAGCGGGAAGGCATTAAAATTAATGCTGAGGTTTTATCCATAGGCGGCGAAACCGATAAACAGAAAATGGATGAAGCTATACTTAAAGCAAAAGCAGAGGGAGACTCTGTGGGCGGAGTTATTGAGTGCAGAGCGGAAAATCTTCCGGCGGGTCTCGGAGGCCCCCTTTTTGAGGGCATGGAGAGCCGTATTTCTGCCGCCGCTTTCGGTATTCCCGGAGTAAAGGGAATTGAATTCGGAGCGGGTTATAAATGCGCCGAAATGCGAGGCAGCGAAAATAATGATGAATATACTTTAAATAACGGAAAAATAGAAACCGAAAGCAATAACTGCGGCGGAATTTTAGGCGGCATTACAAACGGTATGCCCCTCGTGTTCAGACTTTACATTAAGCCTACACCATCAATAGCAAAAACACAGCAAAGCGTTGATTTAACCGGTATGGAAGAAAAAAGCATCAGCGTTCATGGCAGACACGACCCGTGTATCGTGCCGAGAGCTTTACCCTGTGCTGAGGCTGTGGCGGCACTTGCAATTTGTGACGCATTTTCAGGCCGTAAGAAGGAACTTTTATAATGGACTTAAATAGTTTAAGAGAAGAAATTGATAAAATAGACAGTGAGCTTATAAGGCTTTTCTGCGCCCGTATGGACGTTTCTAAAAAAGTAGGGGAGTACAAAAGAAAAAATTCCCTGCATGTTCTTGACGAAAAGAGGGAGGAAGAGAAGCTTGAAAGTCTGAAATCTGCCTGCAAGGGTGAATACAGAGAGCAGGCGGCAGAGCTGTATAAAAAAATATATGAACTGAGCCGCAATGTTCAGAAAGAAAAATGCGGCCTGCTTGGCGAAAAACTGGGACACAGCTACTCCCCGCAAATCCATTCTCGACTGGCAGACTACAAATATAAGCTGTACGAGAAAAGCCCTGGCCAGGTTGAAAATTTCATTAAAAACGGAGACTGGCACGGACTTAACGTTACTATTCCATATAAAAAAACCGTTCTGCCCATGTGCTCTGAGCTGTCGGAGAGAGCAAGAAAAATCGGCAGTGTCAATACTCTGATTAAACGCTCTGGCGGCAGTATTTACGGAGATAACACGGATGCTTTCGGCTTTGAATGTCTTGTAAAAAAGCTTGGCGTTGAAGTAAAGGGCAGAAAAGCCCTTGTGTTTGGCAGCGGCGGTGCATCGGCAGCTGTTTGCACGGTTTTAAAGGAAATGGGTGTTTCGGAGCTTCGAATTATATCAAGACACGGCGAAGACAACTACGAAAATCTGAGCCGGAATTATGACGGCGAAATTATAGTAAATGCAACCCCTTTGGGCATGTACCCCAATAACGGCAAAGCGGCTGTGGATTTAAGCCTGTTTTCGAAGTGCAGGGCAGTTTTTGACCTTGTGTATAATCCGGCAAGAACGGCACTCATAATGCAGGCTGAAAAGCTGAATATTCCCTGCGCCGGAGGACTTTATATGCTTGTAAGTCAGGCAAAGGGCAGCAGTGAGCAGTTTGCAGAGAGCAAAATTTCCGAAAACATCATAGACAGTATTACGGCTGAACTTAGCAATTCCATGGAAAACATTGCACTTGTGGGTATGCCCGGCTGCGGTAAATCCACCGTTGCGGCAGAGCTTTCAAAATTAACCGGCAGAAAGATATATGACAGCGACGGCATTATTGAAGAAAAGGCGGGAATGACTATTCCTGAAATGTTTGAGAAATTCGGTGAAGATCATTTCAGAAAGCTTGAAACCGAAGCTCTGGCAGAGCTTGGAAAGCTATCCGGTGTAATAATTGCAAGCGGCGGCGGAGCTGTAACAAGGAAAGAAAATTATCCGCTTCTGCATCAGAACTCACGCATTGTCTGGATTAAAAGAGATCTGACGCTTCTCTCATGCAAAGGCAGACCTATTTCCAAGGCAAAACGCGCAGAAGAAATTTATGCCGAAAGAAAAGGTATGTATGAAGCCTTTGCAGATATTACGGTAGATAATGAAAAAAGCCCCGCAGATACAGCAAAAGCAATTCTGGAGGCTCTAAAATGAAATTATTTATAATTAACGGCCCCAACCTTAATATGCTTGGTCTGAGAGAACCGGACATATACGGCAGGCAGGATTATGCAGCCCTGTGCAGCTTCATTGAAAGCACCTGTAAAGAGGCAGAAATTGAATTTCAGATTTTCCAGTCAAACCACGAGGGGGAACTGGTAGATATAATTCAGAGCGCCTATAAAAATGCAGACGGCATAGTAATAAACCCCGCCGCCTATACACATACAAGCGTTGCCATTCTGGATGCGCTGAAAGCCGTAAATCTTCCGGCAGTTGAAGTGCATCTGTCTGATATAAGCAAACGGGAAGATTTCAGGCAGATTTCATATGCAGGAATGGCCTGTATTAAGACCATAAAAGGCTTAGGCCTTGAGGGATACAGGCAGGCAATCCTGTTTTTAAAATCATATCTTAATAAAGAAAAAGTACAGTCATAATCTGACTGTACTTTTTTTCGTTTAGGCAGTTTCTCTGGGCATAAAGACCTTTCTTGTATCTTTTCTGTGCATCCAGATAGAGTAATAAGAAAAAAACATACCGGAAACACCGCAGATCAGCATACAAAGCCGGTAATCCATGATTTCACCCAGCAAACCTACAATAAGGGAAAGAATTCCGCCCATTGCAAAAAACATAATGTCGGAAAAGGCAATCACACGGGCTCTGTATTCGTCGGGAATATAGCTCTGTATGGCGGCTTCTCTGAGGGATGCACTGTTTGAGCCTAAAAATCCGCATATAGCCCTGTTTACAAGCATTAGCGGGTAAGGGAGAAACAGGAGACAGGCATCCATTAAGTCATAAAACTCATAGATAAAGAAGCAGAGACCGAACTTTTTCTCTGACTTTATTTTCAGGTTATAGTGAAACAGACCGCCTATGGCCCGCCCTATACATTCTGCCACCGAGAAAAAGGAATACATGGCAACGGTAAAACCGGGGGATGTACGGAAAAAGGCCACCATTATAGGGCCGTAGCCGTTGGCAATGCCGCCTGCAAAACCTGTGTAAAGATAGGAATATCCGATGCCTTTTTCTTTTTTCATAAATTCAAGGGCGTCTTTAATATCTTTTTTCCAGAGCTTAAAGGAAAACTTTTCGTCGCCTATGCGCTTTTCTTCGTTAATTTTAATTCCGCTTTCAATACATGCAGCCAGCATTGATAAGCCGCCCTGAATAATAAGTATCCATGCAACGCCTATTGCATCCATGAGCCATGCGGCAACCGGCATCATAATTACCATGAGCACCGGATAAACCATAGATGACACCGCATAGCCCTTTTGTTCCATTCCAAAGGGAATTAGGTTTGGATAAATGCTGTTGTACGCCAGCATATCGAAACTGCCCAGAGATTGAAGCAGAAGGGAAAAGCTCATGTAGCCCCAATACGTAAAGGGCATTTTCAGCAGATAAAAGCCTGCAAGGGCGAACAATAATCCGTTCACCATATCTCCGCCTACAAGAAAGAGTTTTCGTGGCAGCCTGTCCATATAAGGAGCCGCAAACACGGGGATTATAAAACCGGGTATAAACTGCACGGCTACAATTAAAGCAGAAGCAAATGTACTGCCTGTCTCGTCATAAACCAGAAAGGACAGGGCAAAGCTGCCTGCAATTCCGCCTATGCCGCCTAAAATTGTGGCAATAATAAGAAGAGTGAAATTTTTAGTCCAAAGGGTTTGCTTCATTTTCTCACCTCGCTTACATATTTTAACATAAGATTTTAAAGCAAAACAATAATGTATATTGGGGATAAATTCCTTAAAGCCGGCCTTTAAAGGCAGCTTTCTGACGATATGCCGGATAAGCCAGCAAAAGCCGATACGCCTGTTTGTACTTCCTCTTATACTCAAGATATTCAAGCATCCATGGCATATGAAAAATACAGTAACCCACAGGGCGCTCCGCCCTCATTGCCTCAAAACAATTCATAAGAGTATTTCCGTATTCTTCGGAATCAAGGTAATTATCATCATTGAGGCGTATTTCTACTATACGGCACATAGCATAAATAGTCTCGTCCGGATCATCCTTCAAATGCTCGTATGCTCTACTCAGCACCGAAAGAGCTTTCTCTTTCTGGTTCGTTTTCTCATAGCAGATTGCAAGCTTGTGAAGGTTCAATATATTTCCTTCAGGGCAGCCCTCAAAATATCGGAGAGCCTCCGTGTATTCTCCAAGCTCAATTCTGGTTGAGGCAATGTTATAATCAATAGAATCTAATAGGCTGTATTCGCCCAAATCCAGCGCCAGACTCCGTGCAATTTTATAATGGGAACTCATGGCTTCAAAGTACAGGAGATTGGCGTAGCATGAGCCTATATAGTAGTGGGCATACATAATATTTAATGCTCTGCCTTCCGATGCAGCCTGTTGAATTGCAAGCTGCAAAAGCTCAATGGCTCTCGTATTCTCTCCGTTCCAGTATCGGTAACTTCCGGCGGCAAGATAGATAAAAGAGCAAGGGTTAAGCTTTATTGCTTCCTCAAAGCGCTCCTGCAAAACTCTCTGTATTGAGAGCTGCCGGTGATCCATACAAACTTCAATAGCCTCCGGCAGAGGTTCAGCACCCTCTTTACTTATGGTTTTAAGCAATAGAGCATCCAAACCGTAAACGCTGTTTAAATATTTGTTCCAGATAGGAGAAGCACAGAGTTTTTGAAATCGTCTTTCATGGCCTGATAACAGCAGCTCCCACGCATTTTCTATAAGCTCTCCGTAAATTCCGGAGCTTTGCCATTCAACGCCGAGACGTGAAAAAAGCAGTGATAGTATTTCCTCCGACGGTTCCGCTTTGCTCTGCTCAATTTTAGATAAGTATGAGACAGTACATATATCTTTGCAAAGCCCTTCCTGACTCCAGTTGCGTTTAAGCCGTTCATGGCGTATAAGAAACTGAGGATATTTCATTTGTATCACCTCAAGCATATTTTAGCATACAGCTTAAAGGCAATGCAAGCCTTAGTTTTGGGGAAAATTTTCTTAAATACAATACCTTAAAGGCTTTATATTGTAAAATGCAGTAAAAAAGAAAGCAGTTTAAGCTGCTTCCTTTTTAAGCCTTAAAAACTTCGGATTAGTTTCCGAAATGATAACCGAGATAAAGATCAGCGCAAAACCGAAAAGCAGTTTTGCCGTGATTTCTTCGTGATAAAAGATCAGCGAACACAAAGCCCCGAAAACGGCTTCAAAGCACATTATGACAGCCGTGGTGGTTGCGGGAGTATATTGCATACCCCATGCCTGCAAATAAAAGCACACACCTGTACACATCACGCTGAGATAGAGAATGTTAAACCATGCAGAAGCGGGGACTGCGGTAGGCGGCTCTTCAAATATAAGAGCAAATATCCAGCATAAAACAGCGCCTGAAACAAACTGTATAACTGTCACGCCCAGAGCGTCACCCTCAATAAGGCTTCTTTCCATTATAATAATCTGAATTGCATAGAAAATACCGCAAATAAGAGTAAGTATATCACCGATGTTTACCCCGCCGTCAGCACCGCTGAGAGACACAAAGCCTATTCCGCTGATGCAGAGAATACCGGCAACTACATGGGAAAGCTGTGGCATTCTCTTATATACAAGCCATGAGAGGAAAGGCACCGTAACGCAGTAAGTGGTGGTGAGAAAAGCGTTTTTTCCGGGGGTGGTGTATTTTAATCCGAAGGTCTGCACGATATAAGCAACGCCGAGGCAAAGTCCCATAACTACACTTGCTTTTACGAGAGATTTAGGCATACGCTTCAGCTGTTTTCCGGCAAAAAACGCCAGAAGCAGGGCAGAGATAGTAAATCTTATTGCCAGCACCCAGAAAACACCCATGCAGTCCAGCATGTTTTTAAGCACCACAAAGGATGTGCCCCAGATGAAGGCAGTGGTGAAAAGGGCAAGCCGGCCCATAACTTTATATTTATTTTCCATTTTTAAACCTTTGTCATGTGCGGCGCGGCGGCACGGAGCATAAGCTTTTTGGTTCCTATATTTTCAAAATTGATTTCTATAAGGAAGTCTCCGCCCATAGGAGTCATTTTTGTTATGAAACCCGGCCCGAATGCCTTGTGATTGATGATGTCTCCGGTGTTGAATTCATATGAAACGGTTTTGGGCTTTGCGGCAATTCCGGGAACACTGCCGTAATTCATTCTATGCTCAGGGGGAGTGTAATCCCAAGGCGCGTTGTGGCTTTTGTCGTTATATGAATATCCGCTGGGGATATTCTTTTCAATATCGCTTTCGGGAATTTCTTCTACAAAGCGGGATACACGGTTGGCAGTAGTACGGCCGAAAAGCATACGCTGTTTAGCACACACAAGGAAAAGCTTTTCCTTTGCACGGGTAAGGGCAACGTAGCACAGGCGGCGCTCTTCTTCCATTTCATCCGGCTCGCCTATAACCTTAATGCCGGGGAAAATGCCCTCTTCCATACCGCTTATAAATACAGTTTGGAATTCAAGACCCTTGGCGCTGTGCATGGTCATCATAACAACGCAGTCAGCGTCTGAGGCATAGTTATCAAGATCTGTATACAGAGCCACGTTTGCAAGATAGCCCTCCAGAGTTACATCGCCGGAGGTCTTAATGTATTCAATAATGCTGGTTTTAAGCTCCTTTACGTTCTCTGCTCTGTCTGCGTCCTTTTCATCATCGGACATTTCCAGCATGGTGAGATAGCCGGTTTTAAAAACCAGTTCATCGAAAAGCTCATCCGGGCTGTGGTTCTCGCTGAAGCTTCGCAGCTCTTTAATCATATTTGCAAACTGGCGCAGTTTAATAGCGGATCTTTGAAGCTCCGGGTAAAAGTCTGCGGAATCTGCAATTTCAAAAAGGCTTTTATGCTCTCTGGAAGCAATAATACTGAGATTATCCACGGTTTTTGCACCTATGCCTCTGGGAGGTGAATTTATAATTCTGAGAAGTCTCAAATCGTCAGAGGGAACGGCAATCAGGTTTAAGTATGAAAGTACATCCTTAATTTCGGCTCTGTCAAAGAAACGGTTACCGCCGATTACACGGTAGGGGATGCCTGCCCGCTTAAAGGCAAATTCAAGCTGGCTTGACTGAGCGTTCATTCTGTATAATACCGCATGGTCGCGGAAATTTGCCCCCTGACCGTAATTTGCCATTATGGTAGATGCAATGTACTGAGCTTCTTCGTTTTCGTTGTCAGCTACATAAAGCTTCAGCTTATCGCCGGTTCCGTTGTTTGTCCACAGCTCCTTGCCTTTACGACCCATATTGTTGCGGATGACAGAGTTTGCGGCACTCAAAATGTGCTCAGTGGAGCGGTAGTTCTGCTCAAGGCGAATGGTGCGGCAGTTTTTATACTGGCTTTCAAAAGATAGAATGTTCTCTATTGTTGCGCCTCTGAACTTATAAATACTCTGGTCATCATCACCCACAACACAGATATTGCCCCAGCCTCCGGCAAGGATAGAGGCCAGCAGGTACTGGAGGTGGTTTGTATCCTGATACTCGTCTATAAGCACATAGCGGAAACGCTTCTGCCAGTATTTTCTCACTTCCTCATGCTCCTGCAAAAGCTTTACGGTAAAGGAAATAAGGTCGTCAAAGTCCATAGCATCGGCAGAGAAAAGACGGCGCATATATTCGGCGTATATTTCAGCCATTTTCTTTTTACGCAAGTCAAAGGCCGCTTCTACATCCTTTAAGTATTCAAGCGGGCCTATCTGCGCATCCTTGGCGGAGCTTATAGAATTAAGGACGCTTCTGGGCTTAAAGACCTTATCGTCAAGTCCCATATCCTTAATGATACGCTTTAAAAGGCTTAGGCTGTCTGAGGTATCATAAATGGAAAAGCTGCTTGAAAAGCCCAGTTTTTCAGCGTCACGTCTTAAAATTCTGACACAGGCAGAGTGAAAGGTGCATGCCCATATATCGTCACCGGCAGAACCCAGCATATTTTGAAGCCTTGCTTTCAGCTCGTCTGCTGCTTTATTTGTAAAGGTAATGGCGAGAATACGCCAAGGCTCAACAGGCTCAAGAGCTGCAAAAGGTGCTGCATCTGGAGACTTTGCTTTAAGGGCTTTCAGCATATTTTCGCCGGCGTTAAAGGGCAGCTCCGTGCTGTCACTGCCTCTGCCGTATTTTAAAAGGTTTGCGATGCGGTTTATTAACACTGTGGTCTTGCCGCTTCCGGCTCCGGCCAGTATCAGCAGCGGCCCCTCCGTGGCCAGTACCGCTTCGCGCTGCATATTGTTTAAATTCTTAAATTCTTCGCCTATATACGCTTTTCGCGCTTTGGCGAACTCGTTTTCAAATGTATTAGTCATAAATTTTATATTAACATAAAGTATATATTTCTACAAGATTCAAATTTCTGCGTTATTTTTTGAAAAAGAAACAAAAAAGAAACAAAATCATCAAAAAATATTGACAAAAGATGTAAAGAAGGTTTATATTGTAAACAGGTGCAGCATGACCTTATAAGTACCGCCCGTTTAAAATAATCGGGCGCTTGAAAGAAGAGAGAAAAATCCATGAAAAACTTTTTAAAGAAGCTTTGGGCGATTCTGACCGAACCTAAAAATGAGAAAGCTGTTCTGATTACTCTGCCCTGCATTGCAGTTCTTGTGGCAGCTCTTATCCTGACTCCAAGTCTTATAAAAATTTCAAGACACGAGCCGGTAAATAAGGATAATCAGATTTCCATTAACACAAAAACCAATGATAAGGGTAATGCAGACAAACTTGCCCCGAAATCAAAAGAAACTCCGGCTGCAAAGGATGATAAAGCTCCCCAGTCTTCTCCTGAAGTAAGCAAAAAGCAGGATGGAGATAAGGACAGCAAGACTCCTGCCAAAAAGCCTGCCAAGGATAAGGGTACTAAACCCGAAAGCGGCAAAAAGGCCGAGTCAAAGCCAACACCTGCATCTAAGCCAACTACTAAGCCTACACCAAAGCCCACTCCTGCTCTTACACCTAAACGCACACCCAAGCCCAGTCATAATCCCGATTATGAGAAGCCTTATAACGGCGGCCCTGTGAAGCATGTTGAGATTGAGAATGTAGCAGATGTAATCACTATTATTGATGATACTGAGCTTCCTTACGAGGAACAGGTTGAAACAAGTGCACCTTCAGCACCGGTTGAGCTTGATATTGAAGTCATTGAAACTCCCGCAGAGGCACAGGGGCAGGATAATATTATAATCGACGAAACTCCGGTTCTTGATGCAAACGGAAACCAAACCTATAAATACACTGTAAATCTGGGCCCCAACGGAAGAATTCTTCTCCGTGACAGCGGTGAAGAGAGCGAAGTTTATCCCGTTGATGAGGACGGAGACGGTGAAATCGACTACGGCGAATATTTCCTTGTTCCCTCCACTCCCGAAGAGGGCACCGAGTCCGGCCTTACCGCCGAGGGCTATTATGTAAGTGAGAGTTTGTATAACGCTGATAATACTCCGGTAGAAAAATACGACATTACCGCCGAACCTGTAATGGATTCCGTAAGCCGCCGTGTGGGCTGGCAGGAAAATGACGGTAGAATGTATTATTATAATGAAGATGGAGAAACCGTTAAGGGTCTTAAAAAGATTGACGGTGTACTGTACTACTTTGACCAGAACGGCGTAAAGGCATCTTCTTTGGGTATTGATGTGTCCTCGTGGGATGAGGAAATTAGCTGGCAGGCTGTAAAGGCACAGGGTATTGATTATGCAATAATCCGTGTTGGCGGCCGCGGCTGGGAGAGCGGAAAAGTCTATAATGACACCATGTATAAAAATTACATGAAAGGTGCCAAAGCTGCTGGTCTTAAAGTAGGTGTTTACTTCTACTCTACTGCCGTAAATGAGAGAGAAGCCGTTGAAGAGGCAAGCTTCACATTACAGCGGCTTAACGGACAGAAGATTGATCTTCCGGTATTCATTGACATGGAGTACTCCGGTGACAGACCCAACGGCAGAGCAGATAATCTCACTCCCGAAGAGAGAACAGACATAATAAATGCTTTCTGCGAGACCGTTGAAAACAGCGGTTACAGAGCAGGAGTTTACTCCGGTCAGAACTTCTTCCATGACGAAATTCAGCTTGACAGAGTAAACAGATATTATACATGGCTTGCAAGTTACACTGAAAATAATCGTCTGCCTGACTTCCGCGGACGTTATGATATGTGGCAGTTCACAAGCTCCGGCAGCATAAACGGCATTGAAGCCGATGTTGACCTTAACGTTATCTTCTGACATTTTAGCTTTAAAACAGGGCGGAGAGTATAAAATCCGCCCTGTTTTTTCATACCTTTACAAATTGTGTCTATTTTATTAACAAAAAGTCTGCTTTTTCTTGACTATGTAAAAGTCCTGTGTTATGGTAAAAAAGATAAAAAAAGGCGTAGATTTTATCGTCTGAAACCGGGAGGAAATTAAATGAAAAAGAAAAACGCTAAGGCGTTGCTCCCTATACTTGTATTTCTGCTTTTGTATCTGGGACTGGGTCTTATCTTTGAATATGGACTTAAAATTCCAATGGGATTTTATAATATTCCTATTGTTATTGCTTTTCTTGTCGCAATTCTGGTTGCCTGCTTGCAAAACAGAGCACTCAGCTTTAACAAAAAGCTTGAAATAATGGGGCAGGGAGTAGGGGATAAGAATATTATAACCATGCTTCTTATATTCCTCGTAGCCGGTGCTTTCGTAGGTGTTGTGGGTCGTTCAAGCGCTGAAAGCGTTGCGTACTTCATGCTCGCTTACATTCCCGACCGCTTTGCTGTTGCAGTCCTCTTTATAGTTGCCTGCTTTGTTTCTACTGCTATGGGAACAAGCGTAGGAACTATAACACTTCTTACTCCTATTGCAGTAAGTGTCGCAGAAGCTTCCGGTTTCAGCGTGCCTCTCTGCGTTGGTACTGTTATGGGCGGCGCAATGTTCGGAGATAACCTTTCCTTTATTTCCGATACCACCATTGCAGCCTGCAACGGCCAGGGATGTGAGATGAAGGATAAGTTCAGAGAAAACCTCGGAATTGCAGTTCCTGCCGCACTTGTAACTCTTGCAATCATTCTGCTTCTCTCCTTCAATACCGAAATACACCCCATGGATCCTCAGCCTTATAACCTCCTTCAGATACTGCCTTATGTGCTTGTTCTCATAGGCGGAATAATCGGTATAAATGTTTTTGTAGTTTTGCTGATTGGTATAGCTTCCGGATCGATAATAATGCTTGCCACCGGTCACACCGCAGCTGTTGACCTTCTTGCAAATATGGGTTCCGGTTCCGCCGGCATGTTCGAGACTTGCATGGTTGCTGTTTTGGTTGCAGCTATGTGCGCTCTTATCCGCGAATACGGCGGTTTTGAGGCTCTGCTGGCATTTATCCGCCGGATATTTAAAGGCAGAAAGGCCGGACAGCTTGGAATGGGTATGCTTGTCTGCGTCATGGACATTGCAACTGCCAATAATACTGTTGCAATAGTTATGGCAAACCCCATAGCCAAGGAAATGAGCGAGGAATATAACATCAGCCCGAGAAAGGCTGCTTCACTGCTGGATACCTTCTCATGTGTATCTCAGGGGGTTATTCCTTACGGTGCTCAGATGCTGGTTGCAATTTCAGCTGCTTCTAGCCTCGGCTTTCAGGTTTCTGCATTCCAGATAATGCCCTATCTGCTTTACCCTTATCTGCTGCTTGTCAGCTCTCTTCTTTATATCTTTATTTTCGACAAGAGAAATTCCAAATAAAAAAATATGGAAGCCCCGAAAGTCGGGGCTTCCTTTTTATATTCGTTAAAATATCTCAGTGACCGGTTCTGCTGCGGTCAGGCTGACCGTATCCTTTGAATTTTTCCAAAACCTTTTCCATTTGTTCGTAATTGAGTATATTAGGCTTGCCTATGCACATGGCCTGATACTGGAGCTTTGCGATGTATTCAAGATTATTTGCAAGGCTGAATGCACTTCTTATATCTTTGCCGCAGGTAACAATACCGTGATTTGCGAGCAGAACTGCATTGGAATCGCCGCAAACTTTTATAGCCTCTTCTGCAAGCTCAACTGTACCGAAGGTACAGTAAGGAGCGCAGGGAACAGTGTCGGTGTTGGCGTCTCCTATAACATAGTGCACGGCACGGATAGGCTGACCAAGAACTGCAAAAGTGGTGCAGTAAACGGAATGTGTATGAACAATGGTACGGGCCTCAGGTTTGTTTTTATAAAAAATTGTGTGCAGTGCCCATTCGCTGGAGGGTTTGCGGTTACCATCAACTATATTTGCTTCAAGATTAGTTACAACTACGTACTCAGGCTTGGTTTCAAAATAATCTATGCCGGAAAGGGGCTTATTGCCATAAGCTTCTTTTCAGCATTATAAATATTTATATTACCGCTTGTTCCGGGGCAAAGGCCGGAGGCACTGAGCTTTTTACCGTATTCAACGATAAGTTCTCTTTCTTCCTGCATTAACATCGGGTATTCCCCCAAAATCAGTAAAACTTTTTTACTTCGCTGTCAAAGTATTTATTTAATATATAGGGAACATAAACTCCTTTATCGGTTACAACGCCTGAAATCAGGTGGGAAGGAACTACATCAAAGGAGGGATAAATGGCTTTTACCTCCGGAATGGTGTTCTTGATTCCCCAATAGGAAAGAACCTGAGAAGGATCACGCATTTCAATAACTATATCGTCCTTGGACATTTTATCTGCATCGGGAATACCGGTGACATAGTAGGGGATACCGAAATATTTTGCAAGAATTGCAATCTGGAAAGTGCCGATCTTGTTAGCGATATGGCCGTCTCTTGCAATGGTATCAGCAGCAGAGGTGAAAATATCGATGCCCTCTCTCTGCATTGAGTATGCAATCATGTTGTCGGTAACAACGGTGGTATCAAAGCCCATTTCACCAAAGCAACTGGAGGTAAGGCGGGCGCCCTGAAGATAGGGACGGGTTTCGGCGCAGAAAACGCGGAAATTCTTTCCACTTTCTATTGCGGCTCGGATTACAGCACCGATAATTGTTTCTCCGAAGCACTGGGTCAGAATTGTACCGTTATTGGGGATAAGGTCACAAAGATAGTTACCGACTATCTGCATGGTACTGTAACGGCGATTAAGCGATTCAACGGTTGTATCTACAATAGCCTGAATAGGGTCATTGCCGCTTTCAAGAGCAGCTTTGCCTACTTCGGCACAGTGATAGGTTATTTGACTGTAACGGTTTGCGGTGGTTGGTCTTGCGTGAGCCAAATCGTATGCAGCCTGATTGATGAAAGCTATCTGCTTTGCTGTGCCTTTATCTTTTACCTGATATGCAGCCAGAGCCATACCCATACCGACGGCAGTATATGGGCCGGCGCTCTGAGTGACCATATCGGCAATAGCCTTAACGACTTCCTGATAACATTCACATTCAACAAATTTGCGCTCAGGGAAAATACGGCGGTCGAGAATTCTTACTTTACCGTTTTCATACCAAGCCACGTTCTCGTATTTGAGAAGGAAAGGCATATTCTTGTCCATTCTCTCCATATCTGCTCTCCTTATTATTTTAAATGAGTTTTTATGTTTTTAAATCATTCTTCTATGTATTTGGTTATCTTTCCTTTCACCATATGAAAATTATTGTTAGTCTTCGGCGTAATCGCTTGAACATATCTTATCATATTAAAAAGTTGCCGAACATGTTTGCTTAATTAAAGAGTACGGTGAAAACTTCCTCGGCTCGTGCTGATGGTACGCCAATAATCTACTTGAGTCAACACTCAAAACATAAGATTAAACATTAATACCAAATGAATTATTAAATTATAAAAAATATAAGGCAATTTGAATAATAACCAATCTTAAAATAACAGCCCTGGTCTTTAAAACCGGAGCTGTTTTCCAGAGAAATGGTAAAAATGTATAGTTTATGCTTAATCAACCATCATCTACGTCTTCATTTTCATTTGTAGATGCTGAATTTGCAGATTGCTTTCTCTTTGCCATTCTTTCTCGCACAAATGGCCAGAACAGACTAAGAATAGCAATTACAAGAAACACGCAGGATGCAGGTCTCATAAAGAAATATCCAAAGCCATACTGGGTATAAGTAAGGCCTTTGCGAAGATTACTTTCTAACATTGGTCCTAATATAAATCCTAACAGAAAAGGCGCTCTGTTGAGGCCTGAGAAGGAGAAAAATACACCCAAAAGGCTTATGAAAACACACATCATCAAAGAACCTGTGTTGTTGGAAAGAGAAAAAGCACCCGTAAAGCAAAAAAGCACTATTCCTGTAAACAGGTAATGATAAGGGATGGAAAGAATTTTGGGAAATACCTTTAATCCGCCGAATGAGAAGCAAAGTGCCAAAACTGCACCTAAAAGAAGTGTTATAAAAAACAAATACACATAGTCGGAAGATGTCCTCATAAGCAGGGGACCGGGTTCAAGGCCAAAGACCACCAAAGCACTTAAAAGAAGAGTGGTTGGTGTATCACCGGGAATGCCGAGAGTAATAGTTGGTATTATAGCACCGCCGATAGAAGCGTTATTTGCAACTTCTGCTGCGTAAACTCCCTCAGGATTGCCGTGGCCAAATGTTTCGGGTTCCTTGGAGGCTGCTTTTGCCATCGCATAGGATACTTGATTTGAAAGGCCTGGACCCATACCTGGGAGAAAGCCTATCCATATACCCACTAAGAAAGAACGGAGTATAAGTATCTTTTTTTGCCAAAATTCCTTGAAGGAAACACCAAGTCCCTTGAAATTACAAGGTTCAACATGAGGGTTGGTATTTTTATGCTTTGCATAGTTTACTATTACAGTACTAAGCGCAAAAACGCCTAACATCAAAACTGTTGTATCAACACCGCCGAGAAGTATTTTAATGCCAAAGTCAAAACGCCTTCCCCCGTCAATAGGAGAAAAACCAACGCATGAGAGTGTGACTCCTAAAAGCGCAGCCACAAGGCCGTTCCACATATCGTCCTTAGATATGGTGACGACCAAAACAATTGCACATAAACAAAGGCTGAAATACTCCCAAGGTCCCATAAGAAGTGCAACTCTGGAAATGATCGGGCAGAAAATCATTGCGACCAATATGCCTCCAACTGAACCTATTGTTGAAGAGAAAATTGCAATGCCAAGAGCTTTTCTGGCCTGACCTTTCTGCGTCATAGGGTATCCGTCATACACTGTAGCTATAGATGCTGTGGTTCCGGGGATACCAGTGAGTATAGAACCGAAAAGGCCACCTGAAGTTCCGCCTATATACATACTTGTCAGAAAAACCAATCCTGTGTGTCCGGGCATAACAAAGGATACAGGTAAAAACAAAGCCAATGCCATACTTCCGGTTAAGCCGGGAATAGCACCGAATATGAGACCGATAATATTTCCCAGTATGGCAAGGCCAAAATTATATGGAGTAAAATAAGTAAGTATTGCTTCTAATATCATGATACTCCTCCTATCTGCCAACAGCTTTAATCAGCGCCTTTATCCACTGACCCTGCGGCAGGTTAATTTTTATAACAAAATGGAAAAGGCAATATGTAAGTGCTACCATTATCAATGAAAACAGCAGTCTCTGCCATACCTTGGGTTTGTGCTCATCAGCAAGTAATGTTGACATGATAAACATCAAAACAAATGAAGACAACATATAGCCTACATATTTTATCGAAATTACATATACTAAAAGAATTAACCATAGTACTGCGAGACGTATATAGTCTTTTTTGTCGTGTAAAAACTTTTTAGGTGTGTTCTTTGCAGAAGTTAAAAATTTGCCTATTCCACAAAGAATGATGCCGATACCACAGAGAGACGGGAAAAACTTAGGTCCCAAGTCATTTGTGTCTACCGAAAAAAGTGAAGTAATCCTTGAAGTCAAATAAAGGATAAGAGCGCCTAATGCTATATAGAATATAGATAGATAATGATCTTTATTTAATGGTTTCATCTCGCCACTCCTGATTATTTGAAGTTAAATATTGGAACAGCAGACCCATAATTGGGTCTGCTGTAATTTGACCCTATATTTTATCGGGTTGCCTTTACCCCAAGGGTTTCACCAACGGAATCATATACTTTATAAGTATCATTGTACCATTGCCGGCTCAAATCCAAAGCGTAAGGCTCCAGAATGGTACCTTCTTTTTCCATAAACTCTGCAAGGTCAGGATCTGAGAATACTTCAACCATTACATTATTTATTTTTTCAATGACTTCATCGTCAACATCCTTATTTACGACTATCATGATAGGATCAAGGCACTTTAAATCTGCATAGCCGAGCTGTGCATATGTTGGTGCATTTTCGTTTACTTCGCTTCTGCTTATAGGTTCATCGGAGCATGCAAGTATACGTATGTCTCCGTTCTTTGCATAGCTTTCGGCGGAAGAGGCGCTGAGGGAAGTTACTTCAATGTGTCCGCCAAGAAGTGCGGAGATGGCTTCTGCTGTTTTACCAGCCTCAACATACTTAAACTTTAAACCTGCTGTCTGTGCAAATTCTTCTACTCTAAAATGAGATCTGGATCCAATACTTGTTCCGAATAAAACTTCTTCAGGTCTTTGGCGAACATCATCCATAAGCTGTTCCATAGTTTCATATGGAGAATCAGCTTTGACACAGATATAAGCACAGCTGATACGGTTTATGTATGCTGCGATTTTGAAGTCATCAATGGGATTTTCTTCAACAGAGCCGGTTATGTAATTTGTAAAGAAGGACGGGATGAAAAAGCCCAAAGTGAGAGCATCGTCACCAGACTGATATACAGTATTTGCAGCGACAGCACCGTGGCCTTCCTTCTGATTTACTACAATGAAGTTTTCGCCAGTCTTTTTGTTTGCAATTTCAGCAACTTTACGTGCTACAAGGTCAGTTCCGCCGCCGGCAGAAGCAGCAACGATAAGACTTACGTTGCCGTCAGGCCATTTAACGTCGTTTTTCACATCTTCTTGTGTAGGCGCAGAAGGCTCTTCCTGTTTTGGAGCTTCTTCAGCACCGCAGCCTACCACTGCAAAACACATCAGAACTGCCAGAATACACGCCAATAATCTTTTGAACATTTCTAAATCCTCCTATTTTATATATTCGGGTTTTACCCATATCAGGAAAGTCCCATTTCCTGATAAATTACAAGTTATTAAAGTTTTCTCTCGGCTATTGCCTCAGAAGTTTTTATCTTGTTGTTTTTCGCATTTTCCTCCATACGGCGGAAAAGTTCAGAATAGAGAAGCATTATTACATACATTTGAGAGGCCACCGTAGAGATTGAACCGCCCTGTATAGGGCCCTCTTTTGCGCCGCAGCAAAGCAGAATGTCAGCATATTCTGCCGCAGGAGTCTGCATAAATTTTGTTATGAATATGGTTGTTGCACCGGCCTCATGAGCCATCTGAGCAATACGTATACTGTCCTTTGTAACACCTGAATTACAAAAAATGATAGCCACACTGTCTTGCGATAATAACGCTGCAGATGTAAGTTGCATGTGCACATCACTTGTATAGAATATGTTAGGCATTATTCTCATAAATCTATTCTGCATCATAAGTGCTGCAACACCTGAGTTGCCGAACCCGAAAAGATGCACGCTTTTTGCATTCATGATAGCGTCCACAGTTTTTGAAATTGCATCATAATTCAGAGCTTCAAAAGTCTCATTAACGGAGTCCATATATACTTCTGAAACCTGTTTTGCAAGTTCGTGGAGGTCATGTGATTCTGCCAGGTTGAAGTTTTCCTTGCTGTCCAGCATATCATTTAAGTCTATACTAATTGCAAGCGAAAGTTTAAAATCCTGATATCCATCCAATTTCAGCGAACGGCAGAAGCGGAAAACAGTGGTATCGCCAACTCCGCAGCTGTTGGAAAGCTCATTTATTGTCATCTTAACAACTGCTTTTGGATTTTGCAGTACATAATCTGCTACTTTCTTTTCAAGTTTTGTTAACTGTTCATAAGAACTGCGTATATTTAAAAGCAAATTTCTTTCTGCCATATTGACTCCTCAACATTTTGATTTAAGGTTAGTAAAACATAAAGTATATTAAAGACTTCGAGTTTTTAAATTTATTATATCGCAATTTTTTTATTTTGCAATAGAAAAAAGAAAATTCTTTTATTTTAAGGAAATAAAATTTTTTTCTATTGACTTGCGGCATTATGATTGTTACTATATACTAAAAATTAAATGGTTTTATATTTTAAATGCTGTAAATGAAAGGCTGTAAATGGAGGCGATATGATGTATACTTATAAGGAACGCGGAGGTGCAGAACTTGCACAGGCAGTGGAACAAGCTTACACTCGGGGGCTAAGCGATTACAATATGGAACCGTTGGTTAGCGTTGATAAAGATGGTAAGCCCATAGGACGTATAAAAGATGGTGACACCGTTATCTTTGGATGTCGACGCGGTGAGCGAGAGGTGGAACTTACGGAAATGTTTACTGACGCTAAATTCGATAAAGTTCCCAGGCACTTGCTTTCTCAACTCCATTTTGTCATTCTTACCATGTACCACGATAAGTTCAAAGAACTGCCTATTGCTTATGCGCCGGAGAAAGTAAAAAAAACGTTAGCGCAGGTTATAAGTGAAGCGGGATGCTCTCAGCTACATGCAGCTGAGTCTGAAAAATTCGCACATGTTACTTTTTTCTTTAACGGAAATGAGCTTACTCCATTCCCAGGTGAAAAGGATATTATGGTCTCATCGCCAAAGAATGTTCCATTTGACACAGTACCTGAACTGAGTCTGGAAAAGCTCACGAATGAAGTTATTCCACACTTGGGAAAGCAAGATTTTATAGTGGTAAATTTTGCCAATGGTGATGTAATAGGTCATACCTCCAACGATGCTGCAAAGATTTCAGCTGCAGAATATGTAAGTCAGCATACCGACCGGCTCGTAAAAGCTGCACTTGAAAAAGACTATGTGGTTATGATAACTGCAGACCATGGCAATTTGGAATCGTTGAAAACTCCAAAAGGAAAACCTGATGTAGGGCATACCACAAATCCAGTACCTTTTATGATTATAGATCCAAGAAGAAAAGAACAGATTCAGCCTCAAAATGGTAACTTGTGTGATGTGGCACCAACCGTGCTTCAAGCTATGGGAATTTCACAGCCTCAGGAAATGAGTGGGAGAAGCCTTGTGCCGGGTGTTGAATTTGGCGAAAAAAGGAAAGTTCTGTTGCTCATAATTGACGGTTGGGGATTGGCTGAAAAAAATGAAAATAACCCAATATTTCTTGGAAATACTCCATACTGGGATCAACTCATGGCAAACATTCCCCATTCTGAGTTGAATGCATCTGGAGCTTTCGTTGGCCTTGGAGGAGGAAAAGCGGGTAATTCTGAAGCAGGGCATATAAATCTTGGGGCTGGACGAATAGTTGCTCAGGATGATGTCAGGTTGGACAAAGCAATAGCAGATGGTAGCTTCATGGAAAACCCAGTATTTTTAGAAGCAATAAATAGGGTTAGAAATAAAGGTGGAGCTATGCATATTTTATCATACCTAACACATAAATCCTCGCACGGATCTATCGAATATGCATTGGCACTCTGCCGTATGGCAAAAGATTTGCCGGAGCTATACCTACATGTTATTTTTGACGGACGCAGTACAGAGCCAGGCTCAGCACCTCAACTAATTTTGGAGCTTGAAGAAGAACTAAACGAAATAGGAGCTGGACTGATAGTGGACGGCGTAGGCCGTGGGATAGTGCTGGAAAGAGATCAGAATTATCCAAAGGTAAAGCGTGCTTATGACGCATTTGTTGACGGTATAGGTACAGTATATAGTTGATTATATGAAAGTATATACCAATTATAAATCAACACTAAAGCTTGCCGGTAATAGAATTAAACAGATATATTAAGTCAATCTGAATGTATTGTTTTAGATTAGAACACACTAAGTTAAAGCCTCACAAGAATATATTAACTTAAACACAAAATCCTCCGATATGTGACAACACGTCGGAGGGTTTTCTTTTATTGCATGAAATTTTATTTTTCCGGAATAAATTCTGTATTATTAATGCTTCGCTAATGACATGCATGTTTTGTATTTAATTCTTGCGGCTGTGCTATGAAGGTGTTAAAATCCTTTTGGAGCGTGATGAAATGCGTTATTATGAAGCAGATTTTTACAGTGACTTTAAATGTATAGCCGATAAATGCCGACATTCCTGCTGTGAAGGCTGGGAGATTGATATAGATGAAGAGAGCCTGAGACGTTTTTAAAAGGTCGAGGGCGAAATGGGTAAACTGCTTAGAGATAACATCTCAAAAGAGGGAGGTCCTTGCTTTATCCTCGCCGAGGATGAACGATGCCCTTTCTTATTGGATAACGGCCTCTGTAAAATGATTATAGAACTCGGGGAGGACAGCTTTTGCGATATTTGCCGTGAGCATCCCAGATTTTATAACTGCTATGAGGACAGAGAGGAAAGGGGAGTAGGTCTTTGCTGAGAGGAGGCGGTAAGGCCTATGTTAAACTTTTCTGAAAAAATTAACATTATTGAGTATAATAATGTTAGTGAACAGGAGTATGATGAGGATGAAATCATACTTAGGGATTACATACTTGATCTAATCTCAAAAGGAGAGGGGTGTCTCACTTCCCGCCTTTTAGGCTGTCTCAAGCTCTGCCGGGCAGAGATATTTGAATTTGACAGTAAATTCTGGGCAGGCTTTTACCTGAGCCTTGAGCGTATGGGTGAAGAGTGGACAGATATGCTTTTAAGGCTTAAAAATAAAAATGCCGGGGATATTGAAATTTCGGGACTGCGTGCCGAAAGACTTGTTTCCTATTTTATATACAGGCATTTTGCAAATCTGTGCCTTGATTACGGCGCAGCACCTGCACTTATATTCTGCATTTTGTGTGCAGCCTTAATCTTGGCAATAGGGAGGGGATATAAACGGAGAAAATCTTGAGCATGTGCGGTTATATTCCTCTGAAATTGAGTATTCAGACGAAAATATCAGCTTAATTATAGATAAAATCATTGAAAGACAGAAATAGCCCTTTACTTTTAGCCCCTTTCTATGGTAACATAATTTGATAAAAGATTTTGATTTTAACTGCCTTGCGAGCAGAATGGAGCAATGTATGGAAACAAAAAAAGAAATAGAAAGGCGCAGAACCTTTGCTATTATCTCTCACCCCGACGCGGGTAAAACTACACTTACAGAAAAGCTTCTTCTTTACGGCGGAGCTATTCAGCAGGCAGGCTCCGTAAAGGGCAAAGCCACAGCAAGACACGCAGTATCAGACTGGATGGAGCTTGAAAAGCAGAGAGGTATTTCTATCACTTCCTCTGTTATGCAGTTTGAATATAACGGATTTTGCGTGAATATCCTGGATACCCCCGGACATCAGGACTTCTCCGAGGATACCTATCGTACCCTTATGGCTGCCGATAATGCAGTAATGGTTATTGATGCTGCAAAAGGTATTGAGCCTCAGACAAGAAAGCTCTTTAAAATCTGCGCTATGCGTCATATTCCTATCTTTACCTTTATAAATAAGCTGGACCGTGAAGCCAGAAGCCCCTATGATCTTATGGAGCAGCTGGAAAATGAGTTCGGTATAGGAACCTATCCTATGAACTGGCCCATTGGCTGCGGACAGGATTTCAAGGGCGTATACGACAGAGAGAAAAATGAAATACTGGCATTTACAGAGTTCCACAAGGGAACCAGCCGCATTAAAGCCGTTGAGTGCAGTCTGGATGATACCGAGAAGCTGGATGAGCTGATCGGTTACAGACTTCGCGAAACTCTCACAGACGATATTGAGCTTCTTGACGGTGCCGGATATGAATTTGACATAGAAGAAGTGAGAAAAGGAAAACTGAGCCCTGTATTCTTCGGCTCTGCTCTCAATAACTTCGGTGTTGAGCCTTTCCTTGAAAGCTTTTTACAGATGACTATGCCGCCTCTGCCCAGAATTTCAAAGGATGATATTATTGACCCCTTTGATGATCATTTCTCTGCATTCGTATTTAAGATTCAGGCTAACATGAATAAGGCTCACCGCGACAGAATTGCATTTGTGCGTATCTGCTCCGGTAAGTTCCAGCGTGAAAAGGAATATTATCATGTTCAGGGAGGAAAGCCCCTGCGTCTTGCCCAGCCTCAGCAGCTTATGGCATCTGACAGAGCTATAATAGATGAGGCATATGCGGGCGATATTATAGGCGTTTTCGATCCGGGTATTTTCTCAATCGGTGATACTATCTGCGAAAAAGGTCAGGATGTGTGCTTTGAAGGCATTCCTACCTTTGCGCCTGAACATTTTGCCGCTGTCGAGCGTGTTGATACCATGAAGCGCAAGCAGTTTGAAAAGGGTATACAGCAGATTGCTCAGGAAGGTGCAATTCAAATATTCCATGAGCCTTTTACCGGCGTTGAAGAAGTTATCGTCGGCGTTGTCGGTGTGCTTCAGTTCGAGGTTCTGGAATACAGACTTAAAACTGAATACGGTGTAGACATCCGCCGCAGAGCCATGCCTTATGAGCATGTGCGCTGGGTAGAAAATGACGATATTGATATACGAGACCTTAACCTCACCAGCGATACAAAGTGGGTGCAGGACTTTAAAGGAAACAACCTGTTGCTCTTTACCTCCGAGTGGTGCATAAACTGGGCTTTACAGAAAAACGATGGTTTAAAGCTCGGAGAGTTTAATAAAGAATAATTTTTTGAAAAGGAGCGCAAATTATGGCCGAAAAGTTCATCATTGAAACGTACAAGACTAAAAACTCAGATGAGTTCACTAAGCTCATTGCAAATCCTGACTCAAAACTTGACACCGGAAGTGCAGCAGCACTTAACATGGCTGTTGCCGCAGCGTTTTTGAGCAGGGCAGCCGCTATCTGTGTCAAGGAAGGAAAAAGCGGTGAGAGAATTGATTACATCGTGAAGAACGCAGAGACTTTCAGAAATTACATGGTTTATCTTATCGATGAAGATGTTAAATGCAAAAATCCCCTGCGTCAGGCCATAAAGAGAGGCGAAGAAAAGAATTTTGAAGCCTGCCGTCGTCCCGCTGTTTCCATCTGCGAAGAAATCGTGAATATGGAAAGCTGCGGTCTCGACCTTGCCCGTGAGCTTGCAGGCTACTGCTCTGCGGAAGGTAAAATCTATATTGAGCAGTTCCTTTATACTTCGCTCGCCGCTGTTAAGACAGCCATGAGTTATATTCTCAGTCTCAGCTCAAAGTCCACTGATGAAACCTACCGCTATGTCACCCGCCGTGAAAACGAGATGACTATGGAGCGGTTTGAGAAAACCAGTGACAAAATTTTCGAGAAACTTGCCGAGATTTAAAAAAGGCAATAAACAGCATCCCTCAAAAATGAGGGATGCTGTTTTCGTTTGCTCAATTTTTCACATTGCATTTTAACACGCTTTCAAATTGCTTACGCCAGAAGCAGATAACAAAGGGGCGTTTTATGTTGCTATTCTACTGTTTTTGTTGTATAATATTAAATCAAGAAAAATTACTTCCGGGAGTTGAGCATATGGAAAAAGATATTCAACAGCTGAAAACTTGGATAGACCATAGCGACAACGTTGTTTTTTTCGGTGGCGCCGGAGTCAGTACTGAGAGTGGAATTCCTGATTTCAGAAGTGTAGACGGACTTTATAATCAGAAATGGAAGTATCCTCCTGAGACTATTTTGAGTCACAGTTTTTTCACTCGTAATCCGGAGGAATATTACAGATTTCACAGAGAGAAGCTTGTTATTGAAGGTGCAATACCTAACACGGCTCATCTGCGCCTTGCTGAGCTTGAACGTCAGGGTAAGCTGAAGGCTGTTATTACCCAGAATATAGACGGGCTTCACCAGCTTGCCGGCAGCAAAAATGTTCTTGAACTGCACGGAAGCATTTTGAGAGCATATTGTTCCAGCTGCGGAAAGAAAGGCTCAGCAGAGCTTATGAATTACGGTGAAGGTGTTCCTCGCTGTGAATGCGGCGGAGTTATCAGACCTGATATTGTTCTGTATGAAGAGCCTCTTGATAATGATGTTATGACAAGAGCAATAAACTATATCAGAAATGCGGATGTTCTTATAATCGGCGGTACATCCTTAAATGTTTATCCTGCGGCAGGATTTATAAATTACTATAACGGTGATAAAATGGCCCTTGTGAATTTAAGTTCCACGCCCTACGATAACTATGCCGATTTGGTCATACACAAAAAAATCGGAGAGGTGTTTTCCCAGATATGAAGTATACGGATATTTTGGGAGTCTCCTTTGTTAACGGCACCATACAGGAGGCCGTTGAAAAGGCGCTGCGAATAGCGGAGGAGCACAGAAGCGCATATGTAGTTGCTCCGGACTCTGAAATGATGATAGCCGCAGGAAAAAATGAACGCTTTATGCACGTCATTCAGCAGGCGGAGCTGCGTCTGCCTGAGGGCAACGGCGTAATATATGCCTCAGAAATTCTGGGCTCCCCAATTAAAACGCGGATTTCCGCACTGGATTTTGCCTCTGCTCTTATGGCCAGAATGGCCGAAAAAGGTATGAGTGTATTTGTGCTTGGCAAAGACTATGACGTAATTGAAACAGCGGGTATAAATATTCAGTCTCGTTATCCCGGATTAAGACTTGCCGGCACTGATGACGGATATTTTGATAATGAGCTTGACCTTATAGAGCTTATAAACAAAGAAAAGCCCGATCTTCTTCTGGTTGGCTACGGAAGTCCTGAGCAGGAAAAATGGATGAACCGTAACAGAAAAGATCTTGATGTGGGCCTGATGGTGGGCTTTGGCGATGAGCTGCCTGTTGTGGCAGGCTCTGCTCAGAGAGCACCTAAGCGCTGGCGGGATTCCGGTTTTGAATGGTTCTACTGGCTTGTGAAAGACCCCAAGCGCTTCGGACGCATGATTAAGCGTTCTAATATTGTTTTTACGGCCGCATGGCGAAGGCTCGTCGGCTGAAATTCCCCAAGAGGGCTGAAACGGAGATAAAAAATGTCTAAAGGAAAACTGATTGTTCTTGAAGGTATAGACGGCAGCGGAAAAACATCCCAGTACCGCCGCCTTTGCTCAAGAATGGAAAAAGATAAAATTGCCTATAATCATATTGTTTTTCCTCGATATGATAAAGAGAGCAGTGCACTTATAAGAATGTATCTTAACGGCGAATTCGGTGATAAGCCGGACGATGTGAACCCCTATACTGCCTCCACGTTTTATGCAGTTGACCGCTTTGCAGCTTATAGAACCGACTGGGGCAAGATTTACGAAAACGGCGGAATTATCCTATCTGACCGTTATACTACCTCAAATGCGGTGCATCAGGGCTCAAAGCTTTCAGATGATGAGCTGCCCGATTTCTTCTCATGGCTTTCTGATCTGGAATATGTAAAAATGGGTCTGCCTAAGCCTGATCTGGTAATTTATCTTGATGTTGACCTTGAAACTTCATTAAAGCGTATGCGTAAAAGAGAACAGAGAGGTCTCAGCTGCGCCGATATACACGAAAAAGATAATTCCTACTTGGCCCGCTGCCTCCATACCGCAGGCAAAGCTGCGGAATATTACCATTGGCACAGAATTCCTTTCATGAAAGATGGTAAGGAGCGTGAAGTGGAAGAGAAGAATAACGAGATTTACGATATTATTCTCCAAACTCTGGGTAAATAATTATTTATCCGAACCAATAAGAAAAGGGCCCCTCATAAGAGAAGCCCTGATCCTTCAACCGGAAGCTTTATCGCTCCCGGACGCTTAAATTACCTGCTCTCAGCAGCCGCATCCGCAGTTGTTGTTGCAGCCGTTGTCGCATCCGCAGCCACAGCCGCAGTTGTTGTAGTTGCCGCATCCACCGCAGCAGAAGAGGAGGATGATTATGAGAAGGATCCAAATGCAGCTATTGTTGTTGCAGCCATTACAGAACATAGAAATTCCCTTTCTCCGCGCTTGAAAATTTTTGCTCTGCCGCCCTGCGCGGAGGGCGGATTTGAATTTGAGCGTTGTGTATTGCCGGCTTCCCCCGGCTCAAACTATACTATGCTGCCTGTGCTATGGCTGTCACAGAATTAAATTTGAAATTCTACCGCAAGGTTTGATCAGGAGGTCATATATGGCTGAAGATATTCATAAAATAGACGAGGTATTCCGTATGCAGGATGAAAATTCCAATAAAACCGGACATATAAAGCCGGATGCTTTGAATAACCTTGATAATTCAAAGAAAAAGGGCAGAAAAGAAAAAAAGACCGAAAGCAAAGCTGCCGGAAAGCCTGAGAAAGAAAGTAAAAAGAAAGATAAAAACATACAAATTAACCCCCACCGCCGCACAGGCTGCATAGGCGGTATAATGTATTTTGTTTTTATTATATGTATAAGCGTTGTGCTTGCCTGCGTTGCATGGATGGCAGCAAGTGATGCGCTGGCACTCAATAAGCCCAAGTTTGAGGCAACAGTTACCCTGCCGCCGGAGATATTCAAGTCTGAGACCGTAGATACCTTCGACGAAGACGGTAATAAAACCGGCACAAAGCGTGTAAGCGTTGCAGATATGGACTACGTTACAGATCAGCTTAAAGAGGCCGGACTTATTGAATACAAATGGCTCTTTAATTTCTTCAGTGACATTTCCCATGCTGATAAAAAACTCAGCCCCGGCGAATATGAGCTTAAATCCACTTATGATTACCGCGCACTTATTACTCACATGCGTGCAGGTTCGGATACCGCTCTGACTGTTGACGTTACCATTCCCGAAGGCTTCACAATGCACCAGATATTCAAGCGTCTGGAGGAAAACAAGGTCTGCTCATATGATGACCTTATGGCGGCTGCAGCAGATTATAATTATAATTACAGTTTCCTTGAGAATAAGGAGATCGGAGATTCTTCAAGACTTGAAGGCTTCCTGTTCCCTGAAACCTATCAGTTCTATGTAGACATGCAGGCATCCAGTGCCATAAATAAATTCCTCGATGTTTTCTATATGAAGTTTGATGCAAACATGATTAACACCTGCAACAATCTTGGAATGAGCATGGATGATGTTATAACAATAGCCTCCATGATAGAAAAAGAAGCCGCAAGCGACGAAGAGAGAGCAACTATTGCTTCTGTTATCTATAACAGACTTAATGCCGGTATGCCTCTCGGTATTGATGCTACACTTCTTTATGAGTACCCCGACCATGGGGGTGCACCCACCGCAGAAATGCTTGAAAATGACAGTCCCTATAACAGCCGTATAAATACAGGCCTGCCTCCTACGCCTATCTGCAACCCGGGTCTTGCTTCTATAAATGCAGCCCTGGCACCTGAGAAAACCAACTACTACTATTACGCTTTGGATACCGAAACCGGTACTCACCGCTTCTTCGCAACTGAGGGTGAGCACAGCGCTTTTGTGGCAACACAGAACTATGAATAATAAATTTGAACTTTTATCACCAGCCGGAGATATGGAGCGCCTGCAAATGGCGCTCCGCTACGGCGCAGACGCCGTGTATCTTGCAGGGCGTAAATTCGGCATGAGAGCTTCTGCCGTAAATTTCTCAGATGAAGAGCTTAGAAAAGCAGTAGAGTATGCCCATGAAAGAGCAGCAAAAGTATATGTTACCTGCAATACACTTCCCAGGGAAGATGAAATTATAGATTTGCCGGAATATATGGAATTCTTGCAGGACGCAGGAGTTGACGCAATGATAATTGCGGATATAGGAGTTCTGGAGCTTGCAAAGAAGTATGCGCCCAATGTTAAGCGCCATGTAAGCACTCAGTTCGGCGTTATAAACTCCGCTGCTGCAAATGCTCTTTATAATCTCGGAGCTGATACAGTCGTTCTGGCAAGGGAAACTCCCCTTGAAGACATTAAGAAGATACGCAGAAACACACCGGAGGAGCTTCGCCTTGAAGCTTTTGTTCACGGTGCGATGTGCGTTTCATTTTCCGGCCGCTGCCTGCTTTCAAACTACATGACAGGCCGTGATGCAAACAGAGGACAGTGCGCCCAGCCCTGCCGCTGGAAATATCATCTGGTAGAAGAGAAGCGCCCCGGCGAGTATTTTGAAATAACCGAGGACGGCGGAACATACATATTAAACTCCCGTGATATGCGCATGATTGAGCATATACCTGAGCTTATGGATGCGGGAATATGCAGCTTTAAAATTGAGGGCAGAATGAAATCTGCCTATTATACAGCCCTTGTCACCAATGCCTACCGCCATGCAATAGACGAGGCCATATCCGGAAGGCCCTTGGATAAAATCTGGGTATATGAAACCGAAAAGCTGAGCCATAGACCTTACTGCACCGGTTTTTATTTCGGTGACCCCGGACAGCATTACGCAGAAGCCAGTTATTTCCAGACAGCTGATGTTGCAGCCGTTGTAAAGAGCTGCGACGAAAGGGGAGACGCAGCTCTCACTCAGCGCAATAAGTTTTCTCTGGGCGACAGTCTGGAGCTTCTGGTTCCGGAGGGAAGACCTGTTGCATTTACAGCCGCCAATCTCAGAGACAAGGAAGATAAGCCGATTGAAGATACCCGTCATCCAATGATGGAGTTTAAAATGACCCTTCCGTGCTATGCTCCCGAGGGCAGCATAGTGAGAAAATGCCGTTGAGATATAATGAATTTTTAATTATAAAGCAGTACCGGATTATTCCGGTATTGCTTTATAATTTTTCTGAACTTTACACAAAAGCATTGATGTTTTTTGATGCAATTTTTCCATAAACACTGTCTTTAGCTTTCCTTTTCCACTTGACAAAAGACTTTTATGTGAGTAGAATAGAAAAAGCGTTAAATAACACTGAAATTTCAATATAATTATTGGCGTTGACGAAAAGAGCCGTTTACGGACATTCCAGAGAGAGGTCATTTGCTGCGAGACCTTATGTTCCCATCCGGCAGCCACTTCCGAGCCACTCCGAGAGGTCGGAGCGCTGATCCCCGTTAAGGATTTTCTGAGGCTCTTTATTTTTAAAGAGCAAATCAGGGTGGTACCGCGTATTAACCTTCGCCCCTGTTTAGGGGCGGAGGTATATTTTTTTATTAAAAGAAATTACCTGTTACACCCGCAGGCTTAAATTGGAGGAAAAATCAATGGAAAAATTCGGTCTTAACCAACTGCGTGAGATGTTTCTCAGATTCTTTGAAACCAAAGAGCATCTTCGTTTACCCAGCTTCTCACTCATTCCCCAGAATGATGCCAGCCTTCTTCTTATAAACTCCGGTATGGCTCCTATGAAGCCTTACTTCAAGGGTGAGCAGGTTCCTCCGCGCACCAGGGTCTGCACCTGCCAGAAGTGCATTCGTACCGGTGATATTGAAAATATAGGTAAGACTTCCCGCCACGGCACTTTCTTTGAAATGCTGGGTAACTTCTCCTTCGGTGATTACTTCAAGCATGAAGCCATCGCATGGAGCTGGGAGTTCCTCACCTCTCCTGACTGGGTTGGTCTTGATCCTGACAGACTTTACCCCTCTATCTACGAAAACGACGATGAAGCCTTTGAAATCTGGAACAAGGAAATCGGTATTCCTGCTGAGCGCATCTTCCGTTTCGGCAAGGAAGACAACTTCTGGGAGCACGGCGCAGGTCCCTGCGGCCCCTGCTCTGAAATCTACTACGACAGAGGCGAGAAGTACGGCTGCGGCAGCCCCGACTGCACTGTGGGCTGTGAGTGTGACAGATACATGGAAGTCTGGAACAACGTATTCTCCCAGTTCGATAACGACGGTAACGGTAACTACACTGATCTTATTCAGAAGAACATTGATACCGGTATGGGTCTTGAGCGTCTTGCAGTTGTCTGCCAGGATGTTGACTCCCTCTTCGACGTTGATACCGTTATGAACATCACTCACAAGGTCAGCGAGATTACCGGCGCTTATTACGGAAAGACCCATAAGATGGACGTTTCTCTCCGTGTTATTACCGACCATATCAGAAGCTCTGTCTTCATGATCTGCGACGGCGTTCTTCCTTCCAACGAGGGCAGAGGCTATGTTCTCCGCCGTCTGCTCCGCCGTGCTGCCCGCCATGGAAAACTGCTGGGTGTTAACGATCCCTTCCTGTACCGCGTTGTTGAGACCGTAATTCAGGAGAACGAGGGTCAGTACCCCGACCTTCGTGAGAAGCAGGGTTACATTACCAAGGTTATCAAGACTGAGGAAGAAAACTTTGCCCGCACTATTGATGCAGGTATGAAAATATTCTCTGACCTGCTTGCAGAGCACAAAGCAAAAGGAGAGGCCGTTTTCTCCGGAGCTGATGCATTCAAGCTTTACGATACCTACGGATTCCCCGTTGACCTTACCAAGGAAATGTGCGAAGATGAGGGTATGTCCGTAAACGAGGACGAGTTCAAGGCTCTCATGGAAGAGCAGAAAACCAGAGCCAGAAAGGCAAGAGAAGCTCTTGGTGACCTTGGCTGGGCCGGCATTGAGTTCGGTAAGGAAATGCCCGAAACTCAGTTCCTGGGCTATGAGCAGCAGGAGTGCGAGGGCAAGATTCTTGCAATCGTTGCCGAGGGCGAGCTTCGCGAGGAGGTTGCATCCGGCACTGAGGCAATTCTTGTTCTTGATAAAACCACTATGTACGCCGAAATGGGCGGTCAGGTAGGAGACAGAGGCGTTATCGTAGGTGACGGCTTTGAATTCAAGGTAAACAACGTTCAGAAGAACAAGGGCAACAAGTTCATGCACTACGGCGTTGTAACCAGAGGCCAGATTGTCAATGGCGACAGCGTTAAGGTTTGCTATGACAAGGAATTCAGAACTGCTGTAGGCAGAGCACACAGTGCAACCCACCTGCTCCACAGAGCACTGCGTGAGGTTCTGGGCGAGCATGTACATCAGGCCGGCTCTCTTGTTGAGCCTGACAGACTCCGTTTTGACTTCACTCACTTTGAGGCAATCAGCCCCGAGCAGCTTGCAAGAATTAACGAGATTGTAAATGACGCAGTTCTTGCCGGTTACCCCATCGTTACTGAGGTTATGGATATAGAAAGCGCAAAGAACAAGGGCGCAATGGCTCTGTTCGGTGAAAAGTACGGCGAAAACGTCAGAGTTGTTGAAATGGGTGACTTTTCCATGGAGCTCTGCGGCGGTACTCATCTGGACAACACCTCCAAGGTCGGCGCATTCAGAATTAAGTCCGAAAGCTCCGTTGCTTCCGGTGTACGGCGTATTGAAGCAACCGTCGGTAAGCTTTCTCTGGAGAGCATGAACAAGAACCAGGATCTGCTGTTCAATATTGCTGCTATTATGAAGACCAATCCCGGCGAGCTTATCGCCAAGGCTGAGCAGCAGGTAAATGAAATCCGCGACCTGAAGAAAGTCATCGAGCAGTACAAGGCTAAGGAAACCCTTAACGATGCAAGAAGCTTCCTGATGTCCGCAAAGAACATCGGTTCTCTTAAGGTTGTTACCGCTTCCAACTCCGAGTTTACTCCCGACAGCATGAAAAAGACCGGTGACTTCATGAGAGATAAAGAAGAGGACATAGTTGCTGTTCTGGCTGCTGTATCTGATGAAAAGATTACCTTCTACGCAACCTGCGGTAAGAATGCTGTTAAGCAGGGCGTAAAGGCCGGAGACATTATCAAGTCTGTTACCGCCGTATGCGGCGGTAAAGGCGGCGGCAAGCCCGAGAGCGCAATGGGCGGCGCATCCGACGTTCTCAAGCTGGATGACGCTCTTGCAACTGTTGACGATTTCGTAGCAGGTAAGCTTGGTGTATAAATTAAATTTATAAGGAGAAAAATAAAATGCGTGATAATGACTGTCTGTTCTGTAAGATCATAGCCGGTGACATCTCCTCCGCAAAGGTTTATGAGGATGAATATGTCTTTGCTTTCAGAGACATTAACCCTCAGGCACCGGTACATATTCTTGTTGTTCCTAAGGAGCATATTAGATGCGCCAATGATATAAACGGCGAAAACAGTGCATATGTTGCACACTGCTTTGAGGCAATAGCTAAGATTGCCAAGGCAGAGGAACTTAAGGACGGCTACCGTGTAGTAAATAACTGTGGTGAATACGGCGGTCAGACTGTTATGCACCTCCATTTCCATATTATCGGCGGTACAAAGCTGTCCGAGAAGATTATCTAAGCTAATAAATGACAGCCGTCGGGCGTTTACCCGGCGGCTGTTTTAAACCATGTGAAGGTGAGCGATAATGCGTAAACTTGCCATAGCGGCGCTTTCTTTTTCAGCTGCAATTTTTGCTGCGTGTTATATTATACCGATAAAAGCTCTGCCTGTTCTCTCGCTTTTATTTATTGCAGCAGGTATTTTCCTGATTTCTAAAAAGAGAAAATGGCTGAGAGCTTTTGTTATCTCAGCTTTTGCGCTGAGTATAGGTTTTGGCTGGTTTTATATAAAATACAACAGAACAGTTGAGATTGCCCATGGCCTTGAAGGGCAGACTATGGAAATTTCAGGTAGACTTCTGGATTATCCCTACAAAGGGGACAACTATGCCCTTTTACAGATACGTATAGAGGATGAAACTATACCGCCTTTAAAAGCTACGGTATTTGTGGGTGGCAAAAAGGAGATTAACGCAGAGCCAGGAGATACGGTAAGTTTTGAAGCAAAACTTAAAGCCACTGATTTTCAGTATGGAAAGCAGAGCTTTCAAAGAGTAGCAGACGGAATATTTATAAATGCCTCTGTAAAATCTGATATTGAAGTTTTCGAAAATGGTTTCAGTCTGTCTGCTGTTCCGATAAAAGTAAACCACTATATAGCTGAGCTGACAGAGAAAATTTTCCCTCCTGATACTGCACCCTTTATGAAATCCCTTATGTTAGGGGATAAGGCAGATTTTAATAAAGATTTAGGCCTTAAAACTGCTATGAGTCATGCAGGCCTCATGCATATAGTTGCAATTTCCGGTATGCACATAGCCTACCTTGTAGGGTTTATAAAGCTTTTATTGGGAAATGCCCGCAAAAGCTCAATCCTTTGTATTTTTATTGTCTGGTTCTTTGTGCTGGTAACCGGTGCTCGGCCATCAGCACTGAGAGCCGGAATAATGCAGACACTTTTACTTATGGCACCGATTGTAAACAGGGAAAATGATCCCGTTACAACTCTGTCTACTGCACTGGCGCTTATTCTGCTTATGAACCCGTATGCAGCGTTCAGTATTGGTTTACAGCTTTCTTTTGCATCCATGGCAGGATTGTACTGCTTTGCAGGGAAAATAAATACTTATATTTTGGATAAGGTCAAAAATGAGAAAGCAAAGAAGTATCTGGCGGCACCGGTTGCATCTGTTTCTTCCTCTTTGTCTGTTGCAGTTTATACCTTGCCTTTGACAGCGATTCATTTCGGTTATATTTCCTTATATTCAGTGCTTAGTAATATACTTGTATTCTGGGCTGTATCTATGTGCTTCTGCGGCGGCGCTGTAATTTGTGTTATAGGAGCTCTGTGGCAGACTCCTGCTGTACTTATGGCTAAAGTACCTTCTGTCATTGTCCATTATATAATTTTTGCAGCCCGGTTTGTATCCTCACTTCCTTTATCTGCCGTATATATGGACAACTCATACGGCGTAATATGGCTGATTTTAAGCTACATTCTTTTTATAACAGCATTTCTGTGCAAAGTAAAACCTTGGCTTAAAATAATTATCCCTGTTTCCTTGTCAGCACTTATTCTTTGCCTTTCCTATAACGTTACTAAGGCTGTATATTCAAACTGCGGCGGTGTAATCACTGTTCACGATATAGGGCAGGGGCAGTGTATTTCTCTTATAAGCGGTGATAAAACCGTTCTTTATGACTGCGGAGGTATGGCGAATATAAGAAATGCAGGAGAAACGGCAGCTTCATATCTTAAAGGCCGTGGCAGAAATGATATAGATTATCTTATAATCAGCCATGTGCAGAAGGACCATGCAAACGGTGTTACAAGGCTAATGGAGCTTTGCAACGTGGATAAGATAATAGTTCCGGTGTTTGACTATGAAGATAACCAATATTATAAGGAAATATCTGATAGTGCAGAGCGCCACGGAACGGAAATTATATATCTGACAGATGACAGAAATATAGAATACGCTGGATTAAATATCCACCTTTATAAAGCCCCGCCCAGCTCTGATATAAACGAAAGCAGCATTAAAATTCTGGCTTCTTTTGGGAAATATGATATGCTTGCTACCGGCGATGCTTCAAAAAGCACGGAAAGAAAGTTTCTTAAGCAATATGAGATTAAAGACACAGAATTGCTCATTGCAGGACACCACGGTTCAAAATATTCAAGCTGTCCCGAACTACTGGAAAGCATTGGTGCTGATACCGCTATAATCAGCTGCGGCTGGAACAGCTTCGGTCATCCAAGCGAGGAAACACTTGAAGCTCTGGAGGAATACGGGTATAATGTATTCAGAACAGATTTAGACGGCAGACTAGAGATCAGAATAGGAAAAGACTATGGCTAAAAACAACGAAAAAAGCGTTAATTACGCTGATGAAATAAGAAAACTAAAAGAAAAAGGGCCTGAGCGTATTTACATGCTTCGAGGCAAAGAAGATTACCTGCGGGAGCAATTTCTCATCAAACTAAAGCAGATATGTCTGCCTGATGGTGAGGATAGTTTCAGCTATAAGAGAATAGACGGCCCGGAAATAAACGTTAATGAACTCAGAGCCGCAGTGGATGCTATGCCATTTATGACTGAGCGCGCTTTTGTTGAGCTGAGAAACCTTGATTTTGGGAAAATGAAGCCGCCTGAGGATTTCATGGCTGTGTTTTCCGATATTCCCGACTACTGCACTGTTGTGCTCGTGCTCAGCTCAGAAGATAAGGTAGACGGAAAATTAAAGCTTGTAAGGGAAATCAAAAAAATAGGCTCTGACCTTAATTTCAGCGCACAGGCACAAGGCCCGCTGATTAACTGGGTGGTAAGGCATTTTGCCGCTGTCGGAAAAAGCATCGATTTGCAGGCTGTACAGCGTCTTATATTTATAAGCGGCGAATATATGGGTAAGCTCATCCCGGAAATCGACAAAATATCCGCTTACGCCAAAGGTGATAAAGTAACTGTTGCCGATGTAGAAGCGGTTGCAAACCACATTCCGGAAGCACAGCTTTTCGATATGACCGACTATATTTCAAAGCGGGAATATAATAATGCGGCGGCAGAAATGGCTGAGCTCCTTGCAGATAAAAATAACAGCCCCATTATGCTTATAGCAGTTCTTGGTGCACAGATGCGTAAACTGTACGCCGCAAAGCTGGCTCAATTAAATAATCTGGGCACTTCCTATGTTATGGAGGTCTGTTCATATAAATATGATTTTCAGGCAGTAAATCTTATGAGGTCTGCCAGAGGGTTTAGCTTAAAGCAGCTTAAAAGAGCAGTAGAATTATGTGCAGAGGCCGATTATAAAATGAAGAGCAGTTCATCTGACGATGAAGGACTGCTTATAGAAACCATGATGAGAATAGCGAGCGGAGAAGAGAATGCGGCAGATTAAAGAGGTTATAGTTGTAGAGGGCAGATATGATAAAAACTCCCTTTCACAGGTTGTAGATGCAGTAATACTGGAAACAGGCGGCTTTGGAATATTCAATGACCGCCAGAAACAGAAGCTGCTGAGACAAATGGCAGAAAAAAGAGGACTTATAGTTCTCACTGACTCCGACGGTGCCGGATTCGTAATCAGAAACTTCATTAAATCCTGTGTTCCTCCCCAGTACATGAAACAGGCATATGTTCCTGATATATACGGCAAGGAAAAGAGAAAAAAAGCCCCCTCAAAAGAGGGGAAGCTTGGAGTTGAAGGTATGAGACCGGAAATTCTGTTAAACGCATTGATTAAAGCCGGCGCAACCTTTGATGACGATATTCATACCGAAAAACAGAAGCTTATCACTAAGACTGATATGTATCTTAAAGGGCTCAGTGGGGGAGAGGGGAGCCGTCAAAAGAGGTCCGCTCTTATTAAACAGCTTGATTTACCGGAACATCTTACCGCTGACGGCCTTCTGGATGTATTAAATGCGGTTATGAGCAGAGAAGAGTTCCTGAAGCTTCAGCTCTGAATGGCTTCTATAAGGAATGAACCTATTACGCCAAGAAGCAGGACGGCCTGAGAGATTTCATTTAAAGAAATTGCTGTCATGTAGAGACTGTAATTTTCGATCATGTTTCCGCCCCATTCAACTAAAAGAGCAAAGGCGCATAAACAAAGCAGACAGCATAATTTAACAGAACTTAAAAGTATGTACCACGCATCATCGGACATTGAAAACATACGATTCATAGTTTTTTTAAGCATAAAAACCACCTCTCGCTGATTTTAAACGGCGTTAGGTGGTTTTTCAATGCAAAGATTTTTCCAGTTTCTTTTTAAGGCTGCGGGCGTAGGCTATACTATGGCTTACTCATTATTTTGTTATAGATTTCAAGCCGTTCTTTTAAAAATGCTATGTTCTTTTCGACATTTCCGGCAGGAATCTGCCCCAGACAATCAGCAGCACCAAGATAAATAAGATCAAGGGGAGCTATTGACTCGTTAAACCTCCTGTTACTGGCTTTAACTGAGGAATTGTTTACTGCTATGGTGTTAGGCTTCATATGCAGAAGCGCCATATTAAGAACATACTTTATTGTATCGTCTGAATAATGCAGCAGCTTTAAGAAATCCTCAATTAAAGGAAGCCCTTTACTTTCGTGATCGTAGGAGTGAATTACACCGTTAATTTCTTCTGTGCACACAGCTTTACCGAAATCATGCACCAGTGCAGAGAGCATGAAGCCAAGCGGAAAGCTTACTTTCTCTCGAAAACTGACAGCAGCATCAATAACAAGTATTGTGTGGTTCCATACATCGCCCTCAGCGTGAAACTTCGGGTTCTGATGCAGGCCTATAAGAGAGAATAATTCCCGATAAATTACTTTAAAATCATCATCTGAGCGAAGCTTTTTAAAAAATTCAGATGGCTTTGCATCATTTAACAGCGCATTTTCAAGGTTATTTTTATTTAAAAGCATAAATATATATCAAAAAAGGCAATCCAAAATGGATTGCCTTTTTTATTAAAATCAAAGAGGGATTATTAGAGGTTATAACCAACTTCAAAGCCCTGATGCATAGCATCGCTGGACTGACCGGGCTTGATAGCGTCGCCGATGACGTGAACTTCGGGAACGAACTTCTTGAGTTCCTCGGACAGAGGATCGTACCTTCTGGAGCCAAGACCGAGAACGATGAAGTCGAAGTCCTTGAGCCACTGCTCAGAACCATCTCTGGTGCTCTGAATCTTAACGTCACGATCGGTAACTTCAAGAACCTTGGAGTTGATGTGCATCTTAACGCCTTCTTTGCGGAGGCTTGCAAGAGCAATGTTTCTGTTAGGCAGGCAGACACCGGTCATCATCTGAGGCATCATTTCAACCAGTTCAATCTCAACGTCACCGATGCAGCCGGTGTGGAAGAAGGTGGTGTTGGGACGAGCATCCTGCATGATCATTTCAGCGGTCTCACAAGCAACCTCGCCGCCGCCCAGAATGCAGACACGGCCCTGAGGAATGGTTACCTTGCGGCTCAGAATGTCGTGGGTGGTGATGACGTGCTCAGGATCGATACCCTTGATGAAGGTGGGGATGAAGGGCTTTGCACCGGTAGCAACAACAACGGCGTCGGGAGTAAACTCCTTAACGTTCTCAACAGTAGCTTCCTTCTTGAACTCGAACTTAACGCCGGCCTTCTGAGCACGGTAGTTCAGGTGGGTAAGCCACTTGCACATCTCCTGCTTACCGGGAGAAACAACAGCCAGATTCAGCTGACCGCCGATGATGTTGCTCTTTTCCCAAACGGTGACATCATGTCCGCGCTCAGCAGCAGTAACAGCAGTGTACATACCGCCGGGGCCGGCACCGATGATAAGAACCTTCTTGGGGCTGGTGGTGGGATTGGAGGGGAAATCATACTCACGGCCTACCAGGGGGTTGATATGGCACTTGCAGACGGGGTGAGTGGGATTTTCAGGAGTGATGCAGCGACCGCCGCAGGAACCACAGGGAGTAATATCGTCGAAGCGGTTCTCACGAGCCTTATTAGGCAGGTCAGGATCTGCGAGCAGAGGACGGCCGAGGGAAACACCATCAACCAGACCGCGCTCAACAATGTCAGCTGCGTAACGGATATCGTTGATCTTACCAACAACGAATACAGGGATGTTTACGACCTTCTTGATTTCGGAAGCTTCGTAAACGTTCATGCCAATCTTCTGGCTGTGAGAAGGAAGAATGTTCTGCAGGCCCTCGTACTGAACACCGCCGGAAACCTCCAGCATGTCAACACCGGCAGCCTCGAACTTGGGAGCCAGATACAGCATCTCTTCCAGAGAGTTACCGCCGGGCATACGCTCGGAACCGGAAACACGGAGAACAATAGGGAAGTCACGGCTTACATTTCTGCGGCACTCTTCGATGATCTCGAGGATGAGCTTTGCACGGTTGTCAATGCATCCGCCGTACTCGTCCATACGCTTGTTACGCAGGGGAGAAAGGAATGCACCGGGGAGCATGTAAGCGTGTGCAGCGTGCAGCGCAATACCGCCGCAGCCGGCTTCTTCAGCTCTGCGTGCTGCCTGACCGTACTGCTTTACGATCTTGTGCAGCTCTTCAATGGTAGCAGGTCTGGAAACATGACCGTTAGCGTTGGTGTTTGCAGAAGAACCGATGGGGGTGATGCCCTTCATAGCGCAAATGGACTCGGGACCGGGGTGAACGATCTGGGGGATAAGGGTGGAACCAGCATCGCTTACGCGCTTTGCGAAAGCAGCGAACTGAGGAATCAGCTTATCCTTGTCAAGAGCAGTGGTCTTGCCGATGTACCAGTACTTGTGGTCAACGGTAACTGCGTCAATAACAACGTAACCTGCGCCGCCTTCAGCTCTGCGGACGAAAATGTCAGCCAGCTGTTTAGGAACGGTACCGTCGGTTGCTTCATAGTGCATGCTCATAGGAGCCATTGCAATACGGTTCTTGAGGGTGGTTCTACCAAGCTTCAGGGGGGTGAAGAGCTTGGCGTTTTTCATGTCTGTAATCATGTGTGCTATCTCCTCTATAAATATTTATAAAATGCTGCGTTAATTACCGAACTATTCAGTACGGATAGTAGGGTCAGAGGTTTACTGTGCTGGGTCTGTAACCGCCGTCAACACAGATGTTGGTAGCGGTAACGTATTTAGCCATGTCGGAAGCGAGGTAAAGCATGGCATTAGCCACGTCCTCAGCATCGCCCATGTGCTTAAGGGGAATGCTTTTTTCAAAGGTTTTTCTCGCGGAAGATTCAAGAGAAGAAACCATCTCGGTGTTTATAACACCGGGAGCAACTGTGTTTACTCTTATGTTCCAAGGAGCGAGCTCAAAAGCAAGAGTTTTGGACATGCCCAGAATTGCAGCTTTGCTGGCGGGGTAGGGGCAGCCCATTCCGGAGCCGCAAAGAGCTGTGATAGATGAAGTGTTTATGATTACACCGTGCTTTTGCTTTTTAAAATAAGGTGTAACATATTTGCAGAAATTGAATACTCCCTTTACATTAATATCCATTACTCTGCCGAATTCATCCTCAGAAATGCGGGTAATAGGCTTATCACAGGAAACACCTGCAATATTTAACATGATGTCGATTGCACCGTAATGCTCAACAGCCTTCTGAAGAGCAACTTTTACATCTTCAGCATTACGGACATCGCACTGACATCCGTAGAACTCAGAACCGAAGCCTTCGACAACATTTTTAAGATTATCCATACAATCAGTACGGACATCAACACCGAAAATCTTTGCGCCGTTTTTGGCAAAAACCTCAGCAGCCTTGCGGCCGATACCTGAGTTTACGCCAGTTACAACCGCAACCTTATTGCTTAAAAGCATTATTTGACCTCCTTATTCAGAGAACAGAAAATAAACCTGCAAAACATGTCACAGATTTATTTCCTTCAACATTATAAAACATGTGTGAATAAAATGTCACACAATATTTTTGATAAAAAAACAGTACGAAAGCAAAAATACTTTCTTTTTGTAATTCAGAGCATGTCAAATGCTGCGCTTTAGCTAACTTGGTGAAATAATTCTAAAACTGTTGACGTAAGGCAGCTAAAGTGGTAAAACTATACCTGTAGGACTTAAATACAGTTTTTGCGCATTTCGTACATTTTATATAATACAAAATGCCTGCAGATATAGCAAGCAAAATTTTAGTAGTTTTTTTAAAAAAATCAGCCATATTCCGCAAAGTTACTAATATTTCATTTTTTGTACATTAAGCGTGAAGAAAAAATGAGCAAAATTGCGTACTTATCTTAGAGCACTATGTTAAAATTTTAATAGGATGTTTTCCGCTATATCCCATAACTAATTGCAAGTGAATCCTGGGCGGAGCCGTTCCCACCGGCTATGTCCCAAAAATAAATTTAAAAGAAAGATGGTATTGCAAATGAGCTATGACGCACTGTTTAGCCCCATAAAGATTCGCGGGCTCGAACTCAAAAACCGTATTCTCATGCCCGGCATGAACACTAAGATGGTTAAGAACAAGCACGGAGTTTCCGACGATGTTATCGCCTATCATGTAGCGCGTGTCAAAGGCGGCTGCGGACTTAACATGGTTGAACTTGTTGCTATTTGCCCCGAGGTCCACGCTTACCTTTACTTCGGTCTGTACACTGATGAAGATGTTGAAGGACTGAAGAAGCTGACTTCTGCTATTCACGAAGCAGGTGGTAAGGTTGGTGTTCAGATTTGGCATGGAGGTTTCGTTCCCGCAGACTTCTTCGATGAAACCAACAAGCTTGAGACTCCTGACACTCTGACCGTTGAGGACATTCACAGAATAGTCAACGAGTTCGGTATGGCTGCTAAGAGAGCAGTTGCTGCCGGCTTTGATACCCTTGAGTACCACGCAGCTCACACTTATCTGCCTCACGAGTTCCTCAACCCCTACCTCAACACTCGTACTGACGAGTACGGCGGCAGCTTTGAAAACCGTGTTCGCTTCCCCCTGGAGTGTATCCGTGAGATGAGAAAGAACATGCCCGAAGACATGCCTCTCTTTATGCGCTTAGATGCTATCGATGAGCTCATGCCCAAGAACCTGACCGAGGATGAAATCGTTGAGTTCATCAACCTGGCTGCTGACGCAGGTGTTGACATAGTTGACCTTTCCCGTGGTAACGCTCGCTCCAATGCAACCGTTTACGAGGTTCCTCCTTACAACCTCAAGCCTGGTTTCAACATGGACATCATCGGCAATGTAAAGAAGAGAATCAAGATTCCCGTAGCAGGTGTTGGCCGCTTCACCTACGCTGCTCTGGCAGATCAGATGATAAGAGAAGGCAAGTGCGATATGGTCGCTGTCGGCCGTGCACAGCTTGCTGATCCTGAATGGTGCAACAAGTCCCGTGAAGGCCGTGAGGACGAGATCCGTCGCTGCATCGGCTGCACTCAGGGCTGCTACGACAAGGTTATCGATCCTAACGCAACTCACATCACCTGCAACCGCAACCCCCAGCTGTGCCTGGAGTATAAGGGTCTTGAGCAGGCTGAGAAGGCAAAGAACGTTATGGTTATCGGCGGCGGTGTCGGCGGTTTGATGACTGCTGAATACCTGAAGAAGCGTGGCCACAATCCCACCGTTTACGAAGCATCCAACGAGCTCGGCGGACGTTTCATTCTGGCTGGTAAAGCTCCTAAGAAGCAGGAGTTCGAGGCAGCTGCACGCTGGGAAGGCGAAGAGGCAAAGCGTCTTGGCGTTGATATCAAGATGAATACCACTGTTACTCCCGAAATGATTGAGGCAGAGAAGCCCGATCACGTTGTTATTGCTATTGGTGCTGAGCACAAGAACCCCGAAATCAAGGGTATTGACGGCGCTGATTTTGTTCTTGCTGAAGATATTCTTGCCGGCAAGGCTCAGGCTCATGGCGAGACCATCGTTCTCGGCGGTGGCGGCACCGGTATTGAAGTTGCTCAGTACATAATTCAGAATGGCATGACCGATTCCGTACGTATCATGGATAAGGTTCGTGTATGCAACGGTGTTGGTATGCTGCGTAACATGTTCCTCAAGCTGGAGTACACTGAAGAGCAGATCGTTCGCACTAACAAGGCAACTGTTACCGAGATAGGTGATCATGAGATCACCTACACTATCGTTAACAAGGCTAAGAAGAAAGTCGAGAAGACCCGTCACTTCGATACTCTTGTTATCGCATTCGGTACTGTTTCCAAGTCCACTGATGCTCTGGCTGCAAAGTGTGAAGAACTTGGTATACCCTACGATGTTATTGGCGATGCCAAGGAGCCTCGTATGGCTATTGATGCTACTCGCGAAGCTTTCGAGATTGGCACCAGAATATAATCTCTTTTAAATAGAAAGGAAGCTTTTACTATGACAGTTGAAGAACGTCTGGAAGCTCTTGAAAAAGAAGTACAGCGAATGAAGGATGTTGAGGCTATCACCGCTCTCAAGAGCAGATATTTCCGCGCTCTTGATACCAAGGATTGGCCTGAACTGGAGAAGACTATGTCTCCCTCCATCTCAACTTCTTACTCCAACGGCAAGCTGGTTTTCCATGGCCCCAAAGAAGTTACTGCATACTTCAATGAGTCCATGCCCAAGACCGAAATCACTCTGCATCAGGGACACAACCCTGTTATCACCTTTGAGAGCGATACCGTTGCTTACGGCAAGTGGTACCTGCAGGATAAGCTGATATTCTGCAAGGGTAATCCTTACGAAGGCCTTCAGATCGAAGGTTCCGCTATCTACACCGACAAATATGTCAAGGTAGACGGCGAGTGGCTCATTCAGGAGACCGGATACCTCCGCATCTTCGAGGAGTCCTTCCAGCGCGATAACACTCACCACCTCAGAATCAACATGTTTGCTCCTAAAAAGGCAAAGAAGTGTGTTAAGAAGTAATATTTCATAAAGTAGGTTTAATGCCGCCATGCCTTCGTGGCATGGCGGCATTTCGTGGTTTTCAATAAAAAAATTGTCTTAAACAAAGGCTTTAAGTCAACAGAGAGAGGTATTTGAAGTGGTCCGTGAGATAAGACGTAAAATATACAGAAAGATACGTTTTAAAAACTGGTATCGTAAAGCTAATTATTATCGCAGAAAGAAAGATAAAATAGACGATATTATAAGAGACTTTAAAACTCCTGAGGAGCTTGCCGATAAGCACTATTACAAAGCTTTGAAAAAGGATATAATCAGAAGTCTTTTTAAATACGGCTCATATTATAATGAATACTTCTACTTCGGTTTTGAAGGTCAGGATGAAGAATACCGCAGAGGATTTATTACCGAAGGTATCCGCCTCAGCTTCTATCCCAGAATGAATGACCCTAAAAACACTGATATGCTTGAAAACAAGTATCGTACATATAAGAAGTTCCGTGAGATGTTCAAGCGTGACATTGTATGTGTACGGAAAAAAGATGAAATCAGTGATGAAGCTCTTGAAGAACTGAGACAGTTTACCGAAAAGCATCCTCGTTTTGTGGTTAAGCCTATATATGCTGCTTTCGGCAAGGGTGTTCACTTTGAAAATATCTCTGATTATTCCTCTGTTGAGGAGGCGTGGAATACATTCCATGAAAACGGCGCAGTAATAGAAGAGCCTATTGTTCAGGGGGAGGGAATGGCTTGTATTCACCCTCAGTCTGTTAATACACTGAGAATTCCTACCGCAGTAATTAAAGGTGAAAATGGCGAGCCGGAAGTACGTCTCTTTAATCCTACTTTAAGAGTTGGAATGGGCGAGAGCATAGTAGATAACTTCTCAGCCGGCGGTATATCCGCTCTTATTGACCCTGAAAGCGGTAAAATCTATACAGACGGTGCCGATAAAAAAGGCCATAAATATGAATTTCACCCTAATACCGGTGTAAAATTCAAAGGTTTCCAGATCCCCCAGTGGGATGAAGCGGTTGCCATTGTAAAGAAGGCAGCGCTTATAGTTACCGGCAATCATTATTGCGGTTGGGACCTCGCATACAGCGTAAACGGCTGGTGCATGGTTGAAGCCAACTGTACCGCTCAAATGGGCGGAATGCAGCTTGTTACCAAAACAGGCCGCCGTAAGGAGCTTGAAGCTCTTATTTCTAAAATGTAATTGATGGTGCGCACTATGAGGATAATTGCTCTTACCGCTGCTGAAAGACACATTGCCTCTTTCGCTGAGCAGCTCTCTGTTAAAACCGGTCTTGATGCCGGATGGCTTTACCGTGACATTATAAAGGTAAAGCGTATGAATCGCATTTCCCTTGATGAATACGAATGGACAGGCTGCTATAAGCTTAACGACGAGCAGAAAAAGTCCATTTCTACCCTTTGGACAAGAATGGATTTCCGCAGAACCTTTACCGACAGACGGTATATCGGCCTGCTGATGAATAAATATATATTCTCTAAGGTGTTTTCTGATTTCTACGGCAGAAAATGCTATCAGCTTCAGGATGTTACCCCCGAACTTATTAAGGAAATAAGAGGGGATATAAACAAGGTTGTCATTAAGCCTAACTGCAAAGGCCAAGGTGAGGGCGTTCGTGTTCTCAGCGTAAAGTCTGATGAAGAAATATCCGAGGCTATGAAGATAATCAGCGAGCTGGGTCAGGGCGTCATTGAGGAATATATAATTCAGCATGATGAATTTAACAGATTTAATCCTGCTGCCGTTAATATAGTAAGGTTTTATTCTCTTACTTCTCCTTATGGCTCTTACATATTCGCTCCCGTGTTCACCACCTCTATAAATCTCGAAATTTCCAACGGCTGTCAGGATGCTCTTACCTCCGTTGCTGATATAAGAAACGGCACAGTTCTTACTGATGCAGTTGACCAGCTTAATATTGTAGACTATAAGGAACATCCTGTAACCAAGGTTCCTTTTAAAGGTTTTAAAATTCCTTACTGGGATGAAACAATAGAAATGATGCGAAAGGCAGTTCCTCTTGCATCTAAGATTTCCAATATCGGATGGGATGTGGCTATAACTAAAAACGGTCCTATTATAATTGAGGCTAATACAATTCCCGGTTTTAATACCGCTCAGTACAGAGGCTTCTACGATGTGACCGACGGTTATGGCTATGAGGAACTGTTCGACGAAGGACGCAAGGGCATACCCTTTAAAATTGATAAACGCTTTGAGAAGGTTGTCTTAAAGCTCAGCTGATAATCAGGAGGATTTAAATGGAGAAAACATTAAAGCTGCATTATGCACGACTTCAGAACATGGGCGATCTTTTAAATCCGATGATAATCGAGAGGTGCTTTGGATGTAAGGTCGAGCGCAATTCATTTCTGACAGGTGAAATGTGCGCTATCGGCAGCTGCCTGGGCCAGTATTGCTACCACGGCAATATTCTCATGCGTATCAGACAGCTGTTAAACGGCTATAAAGTTCCCCATGTGTATGTATGGGGTACAGGCTTTATAGACTACGACGACTGCAAACATCACTTCTTTAAACGTGATATGGAGTTTCTCGCTGTCCGCGGCGAACTTACCCGCACAAACCTTGAGAGAATGACAGGAAAAAAACTTGACATTCCGACAGGAGATGCAGGGATTTTGGCGCCTTTACTCCTTGACGAAACGCCGGAAAAGAAGTACGATATTGGAGTAATTCCGCATATATGCGATTTAGGTGAAGAAACAGTTAATAATGTGCTGAAAGACTACGAAAATGTTCTCTTTATCAATGTTAAGGACGAGCCTTTGGAGGTAATAAAGCAGATTGCTCAGTGCAGAACAATTTTTTCCTCCAGCCTCCACGGTCTTATTGTGGCCGATGCCTATAATATTCCCAATATGCATGTGCTGTTTTCCGATAAGCCAAAAGGTGACGGGTATAAATTCGATGATTATTATTCTGCATACGGCGTTAAGCATGTATGCAGAGATTTAAGAAATGAACCTGCGCCTTCTATTGAAGAAATCAAGTCCTCATATGCTATTACAAAAGAAATGATTGAGGAAAAGAAACGGCTTATGATAAATGCTTTCCCAAAAGAATTTATTTCCTCAGGAGTTAATATAAATGGACTGCTCTGAACTTATATCAGTAATTATCCCAAGCTATAATAGAAAAGATAAGCTTCCCGTCTGCATAGAAAGCGTTTTAAATCAGACATACAGCAATATAGAGCTTATTGTTGTAGATGATGCTTCAACCGACGGGACGAAAGAACTTTTTAATGAAATAAGTGACTCAAGACTCATTTATCTCAGGTATGATGAGAACCATGGTGCCTGCTATGCCCGTAATTATGGTGCTGAAAGGAGCCATGGCAAAATCATTGCCTTTCAGGATAGTGACGATATATGGCATCCGGATAAATTGGAAAAGCAGCTAAAACATCTTTTGGAGTCGAGAGCCGATATGTCCTTTTGCGGCATGAACCGAGTCTCCATGGACGGCAGTCATTATTACTATCCCGTTCATCCCTATGAGCCGGAACACAGTCTCGCAAATTTTCTTGCAGAAAACCGGGCAAGCACTCAGACAATGCTTATGCACAGATATGTCTGGGAACAGCTTCGCTTTGATGATACTTTCAGACGTTATCAGGACTGGGATTTTGCAATCCGTGCGGCTGCTAACTTTGAGCTTGCATATCTTCCGGAGGCACTGGTTGAATCAGAGGTAGGAGGGGACAGCATTTCTTTTGCTGTAAATTCATATCCTGCTCTTGTAAAGCTCTATACAAAGCACAAGGCCTTGTATGAGCAGTACCCCGAAAGCGATGCAGTGATGAATCGCAGAATGGGCAGAAGAATACATAAAATTCAGCCGGCTAAAGCAGCTGAACATTTTGAGATAAGTTTTAAAATTAGCCATAAATGGTATGATTTATGCTATTATATGGGCGATAAAATACTTTCAATTTTTTCAAGGAATAAAAAGGAAGAAGTTATATGATAGCCTTTGTAATCCTTCATTATCGTGCTATTGACAGCACCAACAAATGCGTTGACAGTATAAAAAACCTTAAGGGCGATAACAAAATAGTTATTGTAGATAACGCATCTCCCGATGGGACCGGCGCAAAGCTGGTGGAGCAGTATAAAAATGATGAGCACGTAACTGTTCTTCTCAATCCGGATAACTCCGGTTTTGCCCGTGGCAATAACTATGGTACCAGATATGTTATGCAGAACATGTCACCTGATTACGTTGTTGTTCTTAATGATGACGTTGAGATTTTTCAGGAGGATTTCTGTCTTAAAATTGACGAGATTTATAAGGAAAAGCCTTTTGATATTCTGGGTCCCGATATTGTTTCTGTATTCTCCGGTATTCACCAGAGTCCTAAACGCTTAAAAGGCTACGACCTTACTTCTCTCAGACGTAAGCAGGAGTATGTGCGCCGTTCAAGTCACCCCATTATGCTTCTGTTAAGCAGCGGGGAAAAGAACAGCCCCACTATCTGGCGTTCAGCTCAGCGCAGATCAAGAGCTAAGCTTAAGATTGACTCATCGAAACCCTTTGAAGGTGTTATTCTACACGGTGCCTGCGTTATTTTCTCTCAGCGCTATATGAAGAAGCATCCCGAACCCTTCTATCCCAAGACCTTCATGTATTTTGAAATGGAAATTCTTGAATGGCTTTGCCGTCAGGAAGGTTCAGTTGCTCTGTACGACCCCAGAATTTCAGTTCAGCATTATCAGTACATGGCAACAAAGCTTGAATATAAATCCATTCTTCGGCGCTCAAAATTTGTTATGGACTGCCTTTCCGATTCTTTAAAGGCCGCAGAAGAGCTAATGCTTGAAAAGGAGAAGAAACTCAAAGAGCATGTAAATGATAAGACCGGAAAATGTCTCTCTGCTGATACATAATGAAATGAAGAAAAAGAAAATAAGGAAATCTTCCCGGGCGTTTTTTACTGCTATTTCTTATATTTCACCTAAACTTAATACCAAGCTTCTTTTTTTGAGAAAATTCGGCAGGATGCCGGATCTTAAAAGTCCTAAGACTTTGAATGAGAAGCTGCTTAAAATGAAGCTTGAAAGTTTCGGTACAGATCCTCTTGTAAGACAGTGTGCAGATAAATATCGTGTTCGCGATTTTATCGAAGAAAGAGGCTGCGGTGAATGCTTAAATAAGCTTTTAGCAGTTTATGACCGTGCAGAAGATATAGATTTTGATGCTTTACCACAGCAATTCGTTTTAAAATGGAATTTCGGCTGTGGCTATAACCTTATATGCGAGGATAAATCCAAGCTAGATATACCTCAGGCTGTACAACAGCTGAAAAAATGGGGAGAAGAGCCCTTCTGGGCTTATTATTCCGAGCTTCAGTACAGAGGTGTACCTAAAAAAATAATTGCGGAAGAGTTTATAGGTGACAGAGAAGGTAATCCTCCCGAGGACTACAAATTTTATTGCTTTAACGGTAACGCGTATTGTGTTATGCTCTGTGAGGGCCGTAAAGAAGGCTGGCCTAAGTTCTACTTCTTTGACAAGGATTTCAAATTGCTTAGAATAAACAGGGACTCAAAAGAGTCTCCTGCTGATTTTTCGCGTGCAAAACCTGAAGGAATTGATGATGCGTTCCGCATTGCTTCAAAGCTAAGTGAAGAATTTCCTTTTGTACGCGTAGATCTATACATTACCGGAGGCCAGGTCAGGTTCGGTGAAATGACATTCACTCCGTCGGCAGCTCTTGATAATAAGCGCTTGCCTGAAACCGATTTAATGTTCGGTGAAATGATGAAATAGGGAGAAATTACGGTGAAAATTGCTATTGTTGGCGCTGGTAACAGCGGCTGCGCACTTGCTGCAGATTATGCATCAAGAGGACATGATGTAACTTTAATCAAGACATCAAACACCATGCATGATGACAACTTTAAATATCTGTCCGAAAATGGCGGTCTCATGCTTCTTGATGAGTTCGGCGTAGAAAAAAGCGGTGTTATTTCAAAGGTTACCCGCGATATTTCTGCTGTATCCGGAAACGATATTGTTATTGTCTGCGTACAGACTATATATCATAAAGCTCTTATGGAACGCCTTGCTCCTCAGCTTGAAGATAACCAGATACTTCTCATTAACCCCGGTTATTTATCTACTGCCTACGTGATTTCTATTTGCCCTGAACCCAAGTTTATAATTGCCGAAACCGAAAGTACCTTTATAGACGGCAGAATTTCCGAGCCCGGACGTTTCCGTGTAGGCTTCAGAAATGTTCGCAATCCTATCGGCGTATATCCTGCTTCCAAAACTCAGGAAGTGAAGGAAAAGCTGGATCAGATCGGCACTCCTTTTACTTATTTAAAGACTGTGGTTGAAGCTTCTCTTCACAACCCCAATATGATAGTTCATACTGTGGGTGCTGTAATGAGCATACCCCGCATTGAGGCCACAAAGGGTGAATACTGCATGTACCATGAGGTTTTCACCCCCTCTGTCTGGAATATTCTCGAGGCTCTCGACTCAGAAAAGATGGAAGTTCTTTCAAGACTGGGCTGCGAAAAGCTCAGCTATGTGGAGGCATGCAAGCTCAGAAACAGTCTTGACGAGAAGCGTGATGCAAAGGACGTTTTCTTTGATTACGCAGCAATGCCTACCAGAGCAAAAGGACCTGTTACCGTAAATTCCCGCTATATTACTGAGGATGTTTCTCAGGGACTTGTACTTTTAGAGTCCATAGCAAAGAGTTTAAATATTCCTTGCCCCATTACCACCTCTTTAATTGAGATTGCTTCTGCCGCTCTTGGTTACAGTCTGAGAGAAAAGGGAAGAAGTATTGATGCTCTGGGCAGAGAAAACATCAGAAAAATTCTTGACGACGCGGAAGGTTGATAGATAATGTCACGTTTTACGGCCGCGAAAAAGATTTTTAAAATGTGCAGAAAGCTCCATACCTTAAGGGGCGGTTCTACATTAAAATATTTTTCTGATGCTGTAGCTTGCAGCAAAAAGCATGAGGCCTCACCAGAAAATTACTTTGTTCTCCGTTTTTTTGAGTTAAATGAAAAGGAGAGAACAACTTACCTTACTTCAGGCCGTTCCAAAAAGCTGGACAGGGTGTTGAACTTAAATGCTACTGAGGATGAAAAGCAAAAGATCGGGCATAAATCATCCTTTAATAAAGCTTTTAAAGGTCTTGTAAAAAGAGATTTTATTTTTGCTCCGGAATGTGATTTTTCACAGTTTTCAGATTTTATAAATAAACATTCAGAATTTATTATAAAACCCGATACCGGCACAATGGGCCGGGGAGTGGAGAAGAAGCTTTCTTCGCAAATTGAAGATTTAGATGCTTTTTATTCTTTCTGCTGTGAAAACAATATGCTTCTCGAAGAAGTCATAACTCAGCATCAGGAGCTAAATAAAATAAATTCTCACTGCATTAACTCAATTCGTATAAATACAGCCAGAAGCAGTAAGGAAATCAAGCTTATTGGTGCATGTATCAAATGCGGTACAGGAAAAAAAGTTTCAGATAATTTTCACGCAGGCGGAATTGCCTATCCTGTTGATTTAAACAGCGGTAAGATTACAGGCCCCGGAAGAAACAATACTGAGCTTAAAGAATATGAAATTCATCCCGATACAGATATAAATATGGTAGGTTTCCAGATACCGTATTGGGAGGAAATAAAAAAATCCGTTATAGCTGGCATGGAGCTTGTTCCAAGTCTCGGTTATATCGGGTGGGATATTGCAGTTACACCGTATGGGCCTGAGATTATCGAAGGAAATTACAGCTGGCCCGGCGGAAATATAATTCAGTTTGACAGGGTAGGTAAATACCCATTATTATTATCATGCTGTGGTGAATGAAATGAGCAATATATTTACAGTTATCGGCAAAAATTTGAAAGCATATCCTGTACTCAGAAAGAGATTTAAAACCTATATTCAGGGAGTGCAGGAGCTGCCCAGCGGTTTTACAAAAAGCAAACTTTTCTATGATTACATCAAAGTAAGACGTGCTAATCCTGAAAAGCGTGTATCCATGTCTGAATACATGATTTTTGCTTTGTATAATCTGCCTCCTGAGCAGCAGAAAAAGTTCCTAACCGACGTTGAAGCTACACTGCTTATGCGTCCCTATAACTCTGAATCTGAGCCTTACTTAAAGGACAAGTCACAGTTTATGAAACTGTTTTCTGAGTTCATAAGCAGAGATTGGCTTTATCTTCCCAATTCCAATCCCGATGAATTCATGGCTTTCCTTCGTAAGCATGGCTCTATTGCATTAAAGCCCGCGCTTTCAAGCTGGGGTATAGGCTTCCGTAAGCTTAATGTAGAAGACGTTAATGATCCTGTGACTCTGTTTAATGAGCTTTCTGAAAAGCTTTACATAGCAGAAGAATTCCTTACATCTGATCCTGAGCTTGCAAAATATCACCCTGAATCCCTTAACACTCTTAGAGTTATCACCTTCGGCCTGGGAGATAAATTCAAGGTCTTTGGTGCAGGTCTTAGAGTAGGTAATAACGGCCTTCACGTTGATAATGCACACGGAGGTGGTATCTTCTGCGAGATTGATACCGAAACCGGTAAGATTACGACTGACGGCCTTGATGAGTGCGGCAATTATTATAAAGTACATCCTATGACCGGTGTTGAATTCAAGGGTCAGCAGATTCCATACTGGGATGATGTAATTGTGCTCTGCCGCAAGGCAGCTAAAACTCTGCCCTGCCTCCATGTTGTAGGCTGGGACGTTGCAATTCTGCCCGGCGGTAAGCTTGAGCTTATAGAGGGAAATCATAACCCCGGTATGAATATTGTACAGGCCCCCGCAAAACACGGTGTAAAAGAGAAGTTCGCATCTCTGCTGCTTGATTTCTACGGACCTGCCGAGAACTGGGCTGCAAATTCCTGAGGAAGCAATCCTCTGAAAAGAGGCATAAAATGAGTAATTTTATTTTCAAAGAGAGTAATATAAGTGACGTATATCTGATTGAACCGAAAATCTTCGGAGATAATAGAGGATACTTCATGGAAAGTTACAATAAAAATGCTTTTGAAGAAGCAGGACTTGACTATACTTTTGTTCAGGAAAACCAGTCCTGCTCCTCTAAAGGTGTTCTGCGTGGACTTCATTTCCAGAAAAAACATCCACAGGCAAAGCTTGTTCGTGTTTTAAGCGGTGAAGTCTATGATGTTGCTGTTGACCTGCGGCATAACAGCCCAAGCTACGGTAAATGGATAAGCGCTCTGCTTTCCGGCGAAAGCAGAAAGCAGATGCTTATTCCCCGTGGCTTTGCTCATGGCTTTTATGTTGTAAGCGACAGAGCTGTTTTTTCTTATCTTTGTGATGATTTTTATCATCCCGAAGACGAGGGCGGAATTATATATAACGATTCTGAGCTTAATATAAAATGGCCTGAAGAAAAAGATATTATACTAAGTGAAAAAGACAGCAAACTCCCATGCTTTAAGGATTTGGGCATAATATTCTAAAAATAGCTGCTTAGCAGTAAAATCCCGAAAGAGATATGAGGGTGGAGAAATGAAGGTTTTTGTTACCGGTGTAAATGGGCAGTTAGGCCATGATGTAATTAAGCTGCTTATCCAGCAAGGCTTTGACTGTGTCGGAAGCGGCAGTTCTGAAGCGTACAGAGGCATCAATGATGAAGTTGCTTCAAGTCACTACATACAGCTTGATGTAAGCGACGGTGCAGCCGTTAAACAGGTTCTGAAAAATTATAAGCCTGATGCACTTATTCATTGTGCAGCTTGGACAAACGTTGAGACAGCAGAACACGATGATAATTACAGCCGTGTTTATGCAATCAATACTGTAGGCACAAGCAATGTTGCGGATGCCTGCCATGAAACAGACTGCAAAATGGTTTATGTAAGCACAGATTATGTTTTCGGAGAGAATGAAAACAAACCACATAAAGCAGATGACATCAACTATGCACCTGAAAACGTGTACGGCAAAACTAAGCTTTTAGGCGAAATGGCTGTAAAAGAGAAGCTGAAGAAGTATTTTATAGTTCGTACTTCATGGCTTTACGGTCTAAACGGCACCAATTTTGTTAAGTCCATTATAAATGCAGGTAAAAAATTCGGTAAGGTTTTTGTAGTTGACGACCAGATAGGAACTCCTACCTATTCAATAGATCTGGCTAATTTGCTTATCAGCATGATTCAGTCCGACAAGTATGGTACATATCATGCATCCAATGAAGGCGGCTATATAAGCTGGTATGATTTTGCCTGTGAAATTTATCGTCAGGTTGACCTTAAATCCAAGGTATTACCGGTAAAAACTGCTGACTATACCTGCACAAAGGTTAAAAGACCTTTTAACAGCAGGCTCGATAAAGGAAAACTGGTTGAAAATGGTTTTGCACCAATGCCTGATTGGAAAGACGCTCTTCAGCGTTTCCTGCCTCTCATAAACATTGATTAAGATATTAGAAGAAGCTTATAAACAATAACTTAAATTTTTTGAACATCAAATGCTCCGATACGTGTTTGCGTACCGGAGCATTTTTATATATTAGCTATAAAAACATTGTACAGAAAAGGGGGCGCACCAAAGAAAAAGGGAAGTAACATTCAGCATAGGAATAACAGAGTATAAAATAAAAAATTAACTCCGCTTTTGATTTCTCAAAAGCGGAGTTACTATTATTTAATTAAGCTGCAATCTGAAAATCAGACCTGCTTGGGAGGATATTCAAGACCAATGCGCTTGCACTGTCTTTCGGGATCCCAGAAGAAGTGCCAAGAAACAAAGTTCTTAATACGAGCGGTGTCAGCAGGAGACCAGGTAACCAGCTCACCCTTATTGTACAGCTCGTCAATCTCTTCATCGGAGTAACCAAAGCTGGAAAGAACGTCTCTGTTGTGCTCACCGAAGCAAGGAGCAGAAGCAACGATCTGAGAAGGATTCTTCTTGAAGATGTTGGTGCAGCCAATACCCTTCATTCTACCGAAGCACTGGTCTTCCCACTCAACAATGTTCTCACGAGCAGCGTACTGAGGATCATTCTCGATATCTTCAGGACCGTAAGCTCTCTGGTTAGGAATGTTAGCTGCAGTGAAAATTTCTTCCAGCTCATCAGTGGTGTGCTCTTTGCAGAATTTAGCGCAGAGTGCATCTGCTTTCTGTCCACGAGGCTCCATGATGGGGAATCCGGTGCAATCCTTGGGGATGCCGGGAGTCTTGCCGGGAGTACCCATGCCGATGATAGGATAGCCACGAGTAACAGGGCCCTGTCCAACGATAGCAACGAACATTGCGCCGCCGTCCTTGGTCTCGTAGAAGGAGAAGCAAGCAGCCTTATCGCTCTTGTTACCGGTACGGTAGGGAACAGGCTCGCCCTTCTTGGGATAGCCGATGTTGAACCAGGTTGCGGGATAATCGTCCAGCAGAGTGAACATGTTATCGTACATAGCAACGTCGCAGGAGTCGCCTTCGCCGGAGTGCTGAGCACCGATGTAGCCAGCCAGAGAAACCATGCATACGTTGTAAGCAGTCATGAAGTCGGAGATGTAGGGGTTAACCTTCAGAGGTGCAGATGTGGGGGACTCACCGTTCATGTACATGTAGCCGCCCATTGCCTGACCGGATACATCGTAAGAAGCCTTGTTCTTGTAAGGTCCGAACTGGCCGTAACCAGATACGTGAACGATAGTCAGAGCCTTGTTGTGCTTCCAGCAAACTTCATCGGAAATACCGCGCTTTGCATAGCTGCCGGGGCGACCAGCCTCTATCCAAATGTCAGCCCACTCAATGCACTTGAGGAAGATTTCTTTACCCTTCTTGGAAGCGGAGTTAATGGTGATGGAGTACTCGTTTCTGTGGTTCTGAGCCCAGGACATAGTACCTCTGGTCTGGCAAGCGATGGTAGGAGCCTCAGCCTGCAGAACCTTTGCGCCCATGTGAGCCATCAGGCAGCCAGCAAAGGGGCCGGCGATGTTGGTGCCGGAAACGAAAACTTTAACACCTTTAAGTACACCGAATTCAGGATACTCATTGAATTTCTGAGTAAGTTTGTTATTAATCTGTTTTACTTCCATTGGAAACATCCTTTCATAATGTAGGTAAAATTATATAATATCCCACTTTTATAAAGCTAATGGAATATACATACTTATTAGGCCTGCTTTTCTGCCTTTGCGTGAACGCTGGGGAGCATGAAGCAGACAACGATACCAACTACAACGCAAACGAGCTGAACGATTGCAACAGAGTGCAGAGCGCTTACAGCTGCAGCGGGAACTGCCATAGCAGCAGACTTGTTAGTCATGTTGGTAACGAACATAGGAACGAAGATTGCAACGCCGAAGGGAGCGCACATATCTTTGAATACGTTGAAGGTACCGGAAGCGGAGGAGGACTCAGAAGCCTCAACACCGGACATAGCGACCTTCATGAAGATGGTGATGTTACCGCCGAGACCAAGACCGACAAAGAACAGAGCACTGCCCATGCCGAGAACACCGGAGGTCTCATTGATAATCATCATAATACCGGAGCCGATTGCAACAAAGACAAGTGCGATAGCTGCAACAATCTTGGGCTCTTTCTTATCAGCCATGGGTCCGAGTACGATAGTACCGAGAGCCATACCGAGGTATTCAATAGACATTGCAACGCTTGCAACAGCGGCCTTGTCAACAGCATAACCGAAGCGGATAATCTCAGTCAGGCATGCAGTCATAAGACCCTGAGTAAGGAACATGACAACAACGGGAAGAACGAAGTTCTTACGGGCCATGAACTTACCGTTAAGAATGGGGCTTTGAGCCTTCTTCTCAACAAAGAACAGGATAATAAGACCGACAACTGCAACAGCAATAGAAAGCAGAGTGGACATAGAACCCCAGCCGGACTGCTGGCCGAAGGTGGGAACACAAACGAGTGCACCGAACATAAGCAGAACGAAAACAGCGCCGAACCAGTCGAAGCCCTTCATAGAGCCCTTGGGGATGTTGGGGTTGTCCTTAACGAGTGCGAGGCAGACTGCAAAAGCAATAACACAGAGTGCAACGCAAATCCACATGATTATACGCCATGCATCAGGAGTGCCAACTGCATTCATGATGATACCGCCGACGGTAGGTCCAAAGATAACCATGCCGCAGGAGAGAGCCATGTAAATGGTGAAGCCCTTACCGATCTTCTCAGGAGGGAACTCCATCATTATGTAAGCCATAATCACAGGAGGAATACCAGCTGCACCGAAACCGGCAATAAAGCGGGCAACTAACAACAGGTTGACGTTCTGGGGGCAGATTGCCAGGCAGAATTGACCAACTGCGTAAATACCGAGTGCCACGAGGAGCATCTTTCTACGGCCGATAGCACCACCGAGTTTACCAAGGATAGGTGCCATAGCTGCTGCTGCAAGGGAATAAGCCAGAGTAATGAATGTGAGTGAGGAGTAAGCATTCCAAGCATTTGCGATTGCAGTAGGGACAGGTGCGCCGAAGCCGCCACAAAGGCTAAGAACGGCTGCGACTATTGCGTAGGGTATGAAGCCTTTCATGTAAGATTTCTGCGTAGAATTTTCCATTTTATAAACCTACTCTCTTTTATTTAGTTGTTTTTAACAGATCAGATCTGTTTAAATACTTCGTAAGAATGATCTTCTTCTCTCTTGGTATTGCGGTGAGTGTTGTAGTTTTCAAGATCGTTCTTTTCTTCGGGGAAATAGAGGAAAGTGTTGTCGCCTGCGACTACACGGTCTACTATCAGCCACTTGCCATCACGCTTCTCCCAGCGATCGATGTCACGGCAACGAGCCTCAACAGTGTAGCTGCCGGTTTTTCCCTTGCGATATTTGCATGCTGCGTACATATAGGTCTCACTGGAAGCTCTGTTTCCGTCAAGCTTAATGAGGATATTGGTCATTACGTGGTGGGTAGAGATCATACGGCGATGCTGCTTAAGCATCATATCGATGAACTCTCTGCCTGTTCCGGACGGGAAGGTAGGACCGTAATTTACATGACCGTCTTCTGCAAAAACACTGTAACCGAGTTCATTGTCGATACGGTCAAGTGCGCGGCAGTAGGTGTAAATCTGGTCGCGGATTTCTTCCTTGTCAATCAATTCCTGAACTTTTTTCTCGTCAATCATGATGATTTTTCCTTTCTGTATTTAAATATTTAAATTTAATACGTACTAATTTATGAGACAGCTGTTAAACTATCAAAAATAAATCCATGATTTAAAACCTGCCTGCAATAGCAGGCTGAATTTTATGTAACATTCAAAAGATAAGTGTAAGGCGAATATTGATGGCAAATGACATAAATGCTAATAAAAGAGAATTAAGCAGCTTAAATTTTGTTCTCATTTACTATCATATAAGCTTACATCTTAGTAGTCAATATATTTTTTCTTTTTTTAAGCGGTTTTTCTACCTCTGCTTTGAAAAACATGTTCAATTAACCGGGACATGCCGATTTTCTCGAAATTTTAGTTTTTGCTTTGGTATTAGGAATGATTTGAGACAATACAGAAAGTCTGTTTCTTCATATAATAAAGAATTAAAACTTTCGCCGGATTTTCAGCCTATACTGCTGTGGGTTCGGTGCTGGATTAAGAAATATAAATCTTGCCAGCACCTATACCCGAAAAGGAGCATGCGACCTGATGTATGAAGTTTTACGCGATATTATGTATAAACTTCACTTAGCTCTGAACGAAGGATTAGTCGATCAGGTTGCTGGGTCTGTAACCTCCGTCTACCTGCAGGCACTGAGCAGTGATGTAGCTTGCAGCGCTGGAAGCGAGGAACATCATTGCGTTAGCAATATCCTCAGGCTGACCGAAGCGCTTCATAGGAATGGTGTTGCCGATGGAGTCCTTAGCGAACTGGGGCAGGCCACCAACCAGATCAGTGTCAACAACACCGGGAGCGATGCAGTTTACGCGAACACCCTTGTCAGCATAGCTGTAAGCAAGAGACTTGGTGAAACCGATAACAGCAGCCTTGGTGGTAGGATAGGGGATACCGGTAGGTGCACCGTAAACGCCGGCAACAGAAGCGGTGTTGATGATGCAGCCCTTGGTGTCTCTCAGGTAAGGCAGAGCATACTTGCTCAGTAAGAACATAGCCTTCATGTTGAGGTTGAAAACGTCGTCCCACTCGGAGATCTTCAGCTTGGTAATCCAGGTGTGGGAGTCGGTACCGGCATTGTTGATGAGGACATCAATACGGCCCCACTTCTCAACAACTTCTTCTAAAACAGCCTTCATAGCTTTCCAGTCGCACTCGCGAAGATCCATAGCTCTGGTGAATACTTCGTAGTTAGGATTGATAGCCATGAGCTTTTCCATAGCTGCCTTACCGGTCTCTTCTTTGTGGCTGAGGAAGCAAACTTTAGCGCCTGCTGCCAGGAAGCCCTTTACTGCGGCAAAGCCGATACCACGGCTACCGCCGGTTACTACAACTACTTTGCCATTGAATTCATTCTCAAACATAATGTTCTTCCTTTCGGGTTCTTAATTACATTAGTAGTTTTCTGCCTAAACTGCTGTTTTCCCACAACAGCGGTTTTCCCATGAAAATACAAATGTTTTTACGATAATATTTTAACAGGCTTTCGACTAACTAACGCGCCGAAATCCTGAATTCTTATTCACTTTCATGCGACAAAAAATGTAATATTTCTAAAAAGTTATTTGTTTATATTAAATTTTCAGCCAGAAAAAAGCGAAAAGCTAACAAATAAGCATATAAAGTTTGGCTTATTTGTTAGCTTTAGCTTAAACTGTAAACTTTAAATAGGCATTTGTCCCTTTTTAGGGCACTTTTGGCTGAACTTTTAAAAATTCAGAATGTAAAATTAGCAGATATTTAGTTTTAAGACTTGCCCTTTCTGGACCGAGGAGGTGAATTTGCAATTGCAAAGAGGTCGGTTATATAGCAATAACACATGTTGTATTTATCAACGTTATCACTTGTGCACTCTGCGCACAGACCCTCCATTGCTTCGTAAGCAATTTCCTTCATCAGTCCGCTTACCTTCAAAATGGGAGGCTCAGAGGGAACAGAGAATTTATCCACCTTATAGTAAGGGTTTGCAATAAGATAGAGATATGCGCCGTTATTTATTCTGGCCTCGGTAATTTTCAATACCTGTCCTTCGTCGGGAGTGAAGCGGTATACATGGAAACAGCCTAAGCTAACCAATGTATCAGGTTCAAGTCTGTACTCAAGTCCGTTTACGGTAAGGGTACCGGTGCCGGAGGTAACGAGGATAAAGGTGTTATCCTGGTTATGAATATAGGAGTTGGGCATCGAAACGGTGTATTTATGAGCTTTCATACTACTGGGAAGTACGCTCTTTGTAAAGTAGCTGTGAGTTTCTCCGAATTTAGAGATTTTCATTAAAGTCTCTGAATTAGTATCGTTATTTGTCATTTCTCTTTACCCTCTCTGCGTCTCTTTCTGAATTCACCGGGTGAAATTCCGTTTATATCACAGAAAGTTCTGCTAAATGTGCGGTCTGATATGAAGCCGGACTCGATAGAAATATCAAGCACAGGCATATCAGTAGTTGTAAGCAGTGCCTCTGCATAGCGAATTCTGAACAGTGCAAGCACGTTTTTGAAATTGGTGTGCAGATAATCTTTAAACTGCTTTCTCATGAGGCTGTCCGAAATGAAGAGTTCTTTTGATATAGTATTTACATCTATGTGTTCTGCAAGATTTTCGTACAGGTAGCTGACGGTTGAAATAATAGCTTCACTGATTATAAGCTTACGGTATACGCGGCCGTTATTTTTGCTGTTAAGCATTTTACTGCGGTAGGTCTGAGGAGTCATGCCGGTAAGCTTTTTGAAGTTTCTATAAAATGTAACATCGATATCAAAGCCGGAGTTTGCGGAAATGTAGTCAAAGGGCAGACCGTAATACAGGAAGTATGATGCAGCCATAACAAGACGCAGTCTGATTACATACTGGCTGAAGTTCATACCGGTAGTAACCAGCAGCGCATGGTTTACATCTGCGCCGCTTAATTTGCCTGACAGAGCCTTAGCAACTGACTCGGCGGTAATATCGTCAGTGCTGTGGGTTGCAATATACAGGCTGACCTTTCTGCTGAGAGGTAGATCCTTGTACTTGTAACTGTCCTTATGCTTCTTAATTTCACGGCCGTAAAGAAGCTCAATTTTTCTCAGAATGGAGCTTCTCACAACAGCAGAGTAATTATTATTGTATGAGCAGAGTCTGTTAAACTGCTCAAAATACTTTATAATACGCTCGATATTCTCGCCTTCGGGGCCTATAACAGGCACACCTACAACAATATCATCCTCATGATTCAGGCTGACCTGCTCAAAAACAAAATAGTTAAGGAGCTGATAGTCGTAGGCACACACCCAAAGCTCAAGCTTCTGTCCGAAGCTGGGAATAATCGTGAGAACCTGAGAGCTTTGAATCCAGGCCACGCAATTTTTCTCTACCGGAAGCTCTTCGCCATTTATTATAAATGTACCACTGCCGTTTCTGATTAAAATAAAATAACTGTCGTATTCGATAACCGGATACATCTGCTCGGAAATTACTATTTTCTGTAATTTAAGATATTTATCTGTTCCGGTAAAAACATATTCTCTGGGTTTCTCACACAGCAAATTGCTCTGTCTCAAGTTATTCCCTCCTGATATAGCTTAGAATAATACGTAAAAGCAGAATTTCACCGCTAAAAAAGATTGACTACGCATAAAACTTATTATATTTTAGCATATGTTAGCAAAAAGTCAATATCTGGCACGAAAAGCGTACACTTCTTTTTAAGCTTGGGTTAGATTAAAAATATTATATGCGGAAATTGTCTGTTAATCCTTTACAAAAACCAAAAAGTGACAAAATTCGCGTAAATTATGTAAAATTCAGGGATTATATCTTTATTTTAATATATTTTTGCTAAAATAAAGGCACGGTAAAAAAACCGTGCCTTTTTCCTTCAAATGTATTGTGAAAAAATTTTTTATTCTGTCCTCAGTGCCTCTACGGGATCTTTTTTTGCAGCAAGTTTTGAAGGAATTATTCCTGCTGCCAAAGTCAGAACTACGCTTATTATTACAAGGATTACACCGCCCACCCACGGCAGGGAAGAATTGATGTAATAAATTCCCGTAAGCTCATGGATAATATGGTTTATCGGCATATTAAGCAGCATGGTTAATCCTATGCCTATAAGACCCGCCGACAGACCTACAATAAAGGTTTCTGCGTTAAATACACGGGAAACATCCTTCTTTGAGGCGCCTATTGCTCTCAGAATACCAATTTCCTTTGTCCTTTCAAGAACGCTTATATATGTAATTATTCCAATCATAATGGAAGAAACAACCAGAGAAATTCCGACAAAGGCAATAAGCACATAGCTTATTACATTTATTATTACGGTAATGGAGCTCATTAAATTTGCAACCATGTCGGTGTAATTTATTCTGTCCTCTTCGTCAACGGTCTTGTTGTAGCTCTCAATTGCCTTTGCAATGTTCTCCTTATCCTGGAAGGTGGAGGCGTAAAGATTTATGCCGGTGGGACATTCAAGATCCATGTAGCCCAAATCTTTAAGCCTGTCCTCATAGCTCGAGGAGGAGAGCGCCGCAGGCATAGCATTATCATATAGCCACAGCAGATCTTCATCATCAAGGACAAGCAGCTCAAGGTCTGAGGCAAGCTCAGAATCGGGGAGTTGGGAATAGAGGTTTCGCACCTGGATGCCGTACTGTTTTTTGACTTCCTCAGCTGCCATTTTGGAAATGTAATCATTTAAGGTTTCATCATCCATTTTATCAAGCATGGAGGAATATTCAGGATAGTAGTCCAGAATCATCTTTTCTATATCGCTTCTGGACATTTCTTTAAGCTGTTCATCTACGGTTTCTGTTACGAAGCTATCCTCCGGCCGGGACATATAGCTGATATAAAGCTCTGCCAGCTGCTTTGTATCGGCGTTTTCTATGTATTCACGTGCTGCACGTACTCTTTCGGCGTCCTCGTCGCTCTTATCTATGAAAGGTAAGTCATTAAACACATCAATATCGGGGGTTGCAAGCTGCTTTGCGACTATATCCCGCTTCTCGGTTTCTGCCATAATGTGTTCCACCAGCTCATGGGTGTAGCCGATTGCTCCGGTCATCATACCGCTTACGGCCTCTTCATTCTGCCGGACAATGCCCACGATTTTAACAGGCATACCGTTATTATATAAAGTTCTGAGCCCCAGATCATCATCAGTAAGCTTTACATATTCGCCCTTTTCTGAATCATAGCTGTATTCGTCAGCAGGGAAAATGTAACGGAAGCTTATATTGCACAGATCCTCATAGCTCCACTTCTCAACGTCCTTTTTTACTTCCTTCTGGTTTACAAGATAAGTCTCCATATCCTCAGTGACCTTATCAATGGGTTTAAGACCCAGAGTATACAGCATCATATCTGAAATTTCATTGTTCTTATCTACGACCAGAATCAGCTCATCATATTTCTCCGGCCACTTGCCGTAGAGCAGATCATACTGATCCTTTAAAAGGGGATGTATGCTCTCGCCGTTATCTCCGGGGAGCATTTCCTGCCATACATTTGCGACTGCATAGTATTGCCCGTAATTTTCAAAGAAAGAACTGTAATCTCCGCCGTACATGGCACTCATAGCTTTTTCAAGCATTTCCACCACGTCAGTTTTCAGAATACTGCCGTTTACATCCTTAGCGTACAGATTCATATCCATGTTGTATGCGTACTGAACGGAGCTGAGATATGGGGCAAGCTCGCTGTTTTCACCCTCAACATATTCTTTAAATTTACGAAGGTTATTTTTATTGGTTTCGGTTGAAAACATGGAGTTCATCATGTCATACATAATGGTGCTTGAATAAACAGCATCTTTTTCATGCTGATTTTCAATTTTATCCGCATGTATGCCCATCATGGTGCTCATCATGCCCGCCATGTCAACACTCTCTGCCTGAATAGTGACCGGATAGCCCGACAGGGTATCTTCCTGCACCTTATCTATATAGTTCTGTATACCGTTTGAAAGGGACATTATAAGGGCAATGCCGATTATACCTATACTTCCCGCAAAAGCCGTAAGCAAAGTTCGGGCTTTCTTTGTAAGCAGGTTATTAGTAGAAAGGGCAAGCGCTGTAAGGAAGCTCATAGAGGTCTTTTTAGGCTTCTTGGCTGTAACTTCTCTGGAGTCCTCAGTGCTGTATGGCTTGCTGTCAGAGCGGATAACACCGTCTCGAAGCTTTATAATACGGTTTGCGTAATTTTCCGCCAGCTCAGGGTTATGAGTAACCATTATAATGAGCTTATCTTTTGAAATCTCTTTCAAAAGCTCCATTATCTGAACGGATGTCTCAGTGTCAAGAGCGCCGGTAGGTTCATCGGCAAGGAGAATATCAGGGTCATTTACAAGGGCTCTCGCGATTGCAACTCGCTGCATCTGACCGCCGGACATCTGGTTGGGCTTTTTATTAAGCTGATCTGCAAGACCGACTTTTTTCAGTGCTTCAACAGCCTTTTCCCGCCGCTGTGAGGGTGCAACACCTGAGAGGGTAAGAGCAAGCTCTACGTTGGAAAGAACAGTCTGGTGGGGGATAAGGTTATAAGACTGAAAAACAAAGCCTATTGAATGGTTTCTGTAACTGTCCCAATCGCTGTCGGTAAAATTCTTGGTAGATTTTCCGTTTATAATAAGATCACCGGAGCTGTAATGGTCAAGACCGCCTATAATATTAAGGAGCGTAGTTTTACCGCAGCCTGAATGACCGAGAACTGCAACAAACTCGTGCTCTCTGAATTCAAGGTTTACACCCTTGAGTGCCTCAACCTTATTATCTCCTGACAGATAGTCTTTTTTAATATCCTTTAATTTAAGCATTTAATTCCTTCCTGCTGTATCAAGCGATAAGGCCGAAATATTCTTTAAATTTAATCCTGCTTGCCGTATAGAACCCAAGTCCCAAAACAAGCCACAGCAATATAATAAACCATTCCTGTCTGCCGAGACTTGCACCGGCACCGGGAATAATAAAGCTCAAAACCATAAAACCGGAAAGCAGAAGTGCTGTAAAGCCTACCCCTTTCCAGTGCTTCACCTTAAAAGGTCTCTCCATGTCCGGCTCTTTTTTCCTCAGAACAAGGAAGGACAGGGAACTTATAAAGTAAGCCACACAGCAGGCAAAGCTTGAAGCCTCGGAAATCCATGAGAGCATATGCTTTCCGAAGAAAGGCGCTATAAGCGAAATTGCACCTATAAGAATAATTGCGTTTGAGGGGCTGTTATAGTGGGGGTGAAGTCTGCCCAAAAAGGAAGGAATCATTTTTGCCCTTGCCATATAATATAAGGCTCTGCTGCCGCCGATTAAGAATGAATTCCATGAGGTGACAACTCCGCAGATACCGCCTATAATTATTACGTTTGCCATAGCCTTGCTGTTAAACATCCTTGCCATTGCGTCTGCCGCCGCAAGGCCAAGGCCCTGAGAGGAATTCTCTATACTGGTTTTATCCAGCGCATAGCCGGTTGCAAGTACAACCAGTGCATAAAATGATACTGCAAGAATTATGGACAGCACGAGAATTTTACCTACTTTTTTAAGGGGAACATTGATTTCTTCCGCAGCCTTTGGAATTACATCAAAGCCAAACAGGAAAAATGGAGCAACAGCCGCAACTGATAGGCAGCCTTTTATATTTGCAGCTGCATTATCAGATACAAAAAACTGACCGCTGAGATTTGAAGCGTCGCCGTTAATTGCAGACGAAGCAACCAGAACAATACCAACTAATCCAATAACCGCCGTCAGTGCTGTCTGAAGCTTCATTGCGGCTTTTAATCCTTTAATATTTAGATAGGTAATAAAAGCTGCGATAGCTGATGCCAAAAGAAGCCAGCTTAAATATACGTCAAAGCCTGCAACCGTATAAAGATAGCCTTTCAGAAAACCGGGGAAAATGTACTGAATAATTGTAGGCAGGGAACAGGCTTCAAAGCACACAACACCTACAAAGCTTAATATCATAAACCAGCTGCAAATAAAAGCTGTGTTTTTTCCCAGAGCCTTATAGCTGAAAAGAAGTTCTCCGCCGCTTGGCATTGCAGATGTAAGCTCGGCATAGCAAAGCCCTACAAAATAAATTGTAATACCGCCTATAATAAAGCCGATAACCGTTCCCAAAGCTCCGGCACTGCCTATCCATTCGCCGGATGAGACTACCCATCCCCAGCCTATCATTGCACCGAAAGCCATCATCAGAACCTCTGCTCCGGTCAGCACCCTATTCAAAGCTTTTTTCTCCATAATTCTCTCCAAGCCAGATGTATTAAAAAACCAGATATATAAAGCATTATTGACATATATACCAATTTGGTGTAATATAAAATTAACTGCTCACATGCTTCCGCTGCTCAGCAGGATAGAGTGAGTGCCTTCTTGAGCGGCAGATGATTGTTTTGTTTCCTTTTTAGTAAGAAAACTGAATATACTGAATATTTGTTATATGCCCCAGTAGCTCAGTAGGATAGAGCGAACGCCTCCTAAGCGTTAGGTCGCTGGTTCGACTCCAGTCTGGGGTGCCAAAAACAACTCTGCAAGCTCTTTTTGGGGTTACAGAGTTGTTTCTTGATTTTCTAAAATATTATTTTAACGCACTGTTCTGTGTTTGTCTGCTGATAATTGAAAAATTTACGGTTTATTCATAAAAGAATGTGGAAAAGGATTGTTTTTTCGGGGGGGCATAATGCTCGACAGAAATCTATGCTTTATGGCATAAAACATAAGGCTTTGACAGCATACCTTATCAAGGATTGCGTATGGGATGTTGGAAAACTAAACAGAAAGGGAGTAAAAAACGGGTGAAGAAATCAAATATACATTAAAGGAAGCAGCGGTTGACGGATATAAAACGGTTATTACAGGTGATGCTCAAAAAGGATTTACGGTAGTAAATACGCAGATAGTTAACCCTCCAAGCAAACCGAGCGAGCCTGATAAATCACCAAAAACAGGAGATTCTGCCAATATATACTTATGGCTTACACTAAGCATTAGTTCATTTTGTATGGCAACCGTAATCGGAGCAGCAACAAGAAAAAGACCACGAGATGGGAAAAATTAAAGTTATTAAATAATTAGCAGTATACCCGATGGGGCAGAGGAGTAAATTCAAGCTTTATTCTTCTGCCCTGTTTTCTTTTATACACTATTAACAGTACAGGAAAATGACAAAAAAACGACTTGCCGCATTTTTACGGCAAGTCATTTATTTTACCTCCAGACAGACTCAATTATATTTACAGCTTCTGAAAGATATTTTACATCCGTTTCATCGAAGCGGGCAAGCAAAGGACTGTCAATATCCAGAACCGCCACGGTTTTACCGTTTACGTTAATAGGAACAACTATTTCAGAGCGGGAGCTGAGATCGCAGGCAATGTGACCGGGAAAGCTGTGGACATCGGGAACCACCTGAATTTCATTCTTTTCAAATGCAGCTCCGCAAACGCCGTCTCCGATGTTAATTCTTACTCTTGCCGCAAGTCCCTGGAAAGGCCCCAGAACGAGCTGATTAGCTTTAAAGATATAGAAGCCTACCCAGTTTATATTGGCCATGTATTTATTTAAGATTGCAGAGATATTTGCAAGATTTGCATTAAGGTCATCTTCACCATGCAATCTATCTTTAATCTCACATATTGCAAGCTCATAATTCTGAGATTTTTTATCATTGGTGTCATCTAAGGGCTGTATAAGCTCAAGAATATTTCCGTCCGGGTCGTAGAAGTAAACGGCTCTGCTCTTGCCGAAGCCGTATTCAGTGCTGTCAAAGGTCTGAGGCGCGGAAATAAATTTAACGCCCTTTGCAATAAGTGTGCTGTAATCCTTATCAATATCGCTGCTCATAAAGCAAAGCTCTGAAATGGAAGTTTTAAAAAGGCTGGGTGTATCCTCTTCGGTGTTAAAGCCTATAAACTGAATAAGCTCAACCGGAGGAACATTTTCACCGCCATATGGTCTGAGATAGGCAACGCGGGCGGCGCATCCTTCGCGGTTAAAAAGCTTTTCGGTCTCAGGGCCGTCCATACGCATTTCACCCATATACTTTAAGCCTAAAGCATCTCTGTAAAACTCTACTGAACGGTCTAAATTTTTTACGGTAAGGCCAATATGTGCCACTGATTTAAACATTCTTTTCCTCCTTCATATTTTCTGATGATTCTTTGTTTACTGCATAAATTCCAATGGATACGAGAATAAGGGAAATAAGGCCCTGAATGGTAAAGGCTTGATTCTGCTCTTTAAGAAGTACAGCGCTTAAAATAACTCCGAACACCGGATTCATAAAGCCGTATACTGCCACCTTGCCAACAGGGTTATGCTTTAACAGTATTCCCCAAATTGAATATGCAACAGCAGAAATTAGCGCCATATATACTAAAAGCATGGTTGCTTTAAATGTAAAGCCGTGGAGACTGCCGCCTGCCATAAGTCCGGCAATTATCATAACAAGGCCGCCGATCATAAACTGGTAGCCGCTTAAGGTAACAGGATTTTCTTTCTCTCCGTATTTTTTAATAAGAACAGAGGACGCGGCGTAGGAGAGAGTGGAGAGAAGTATGAAGCCCTCACCCATAAAGCTCATGGAGCTGTCAATGCCTTTGCCGTTGAGGTTTATAAGCACAACACCTGCAAAGCCTAACAGACAGCCGAGGATTTTACCTTTGCCCAGCTTTTCATAATGCAGCAGAAGACTGGACATTAAAATTGCGAAAAACACGTTAGACGCTTCAATTATGGAGGCTTTAACTCCGGAAGTGTTGGCAAGACCTATATAGAAAAGCAGGTACTGAATAATAGTCTGTGCAAAGGAGAGTTTAAACACCATGCCCCATGACTGCTTTGCAGGGAAAAGGGGTTTTCTGCTTACAAGGCTGCCGATTACTATGGTAAGCACGCCTGCAAGGGCAAATCTTGCACCGGCAAAGAGTATCTGAGATGCTGTATAGTCAGAGGCTATATTAAAAAGCTTATATCCGATTTTGATGCAGAGGAAAGCACTTCCCCATAAAAGGCAGCATAGCATAGCCAGCAACGCAACAACCCAGTTTTTCTTTAAAATTGTTTCTTTTTCACTCATTGGTATTATCTAATCCTTGCATTATAATATCACAGCTGCTTTGGAAATAAAAGTAATTATATGGAAAAATTTAACCGGAGGCGGTAAATACCGCCCCAAGTTTTAAAATAAAAGAGCCAATTACTTAGCTAAGCTGTTGAGTCTTTCTTTTGTTTCAAGACGCCTCTCCCACATCTCGTCCTCGTCTTTGTAGCCGTGCTTCTTTTCGTCAGCCTTATACTGAGTAGGTCCGAAAAGCAGGTCGAGAATGTGAATGGAGTTCATGTCGGCAGTTTCCATAGTGCCGTGGCAGGAACCGCAGCAGGTTAGAATGTCGTGCCGGTTAAAGTCACCCACTCGTCTGGTGTAAATCTTCTCGTAGAGTTCGGGTTTGGAAACGCACACCATACCTCCTACACCGCAGCAGCGGGTGTTCATGCCGCTTCTCTCGAGCTCCTCCCACTTGCAGCCCATCTGGTCAAGGAGCCAGCGGACATTCCGGTGGTGGGTAGGCTCATCGCGAGTAACATATAAACGGTACAGCCGGGAACAAATACATACTTGGTCTTGTGCTTTTTAGGTGCATCGGGAGCCTTGGGAGCGGCAGGAACTGCGGTGCAGTATTCGGGAGCGCACTCCTTAAACTGAGTCTCTTCACAGTGTTTGAGAGCATCCACCAGAAGATAGGCACTCATACCAAATTCCATACATAAAATATACCCGTTGCACTTGAAATTACCGGGCAAAGGATTTAAAATATATAGACTGAAAATATTACATTGCTTCGGCATACAGGAGGTTTGTGATGGGGAACAGTTTTTTAAAATCCATACAAACATCTCGCCTTGAGGATTCGGGCTTTCATTACACTCTGTCCCTCATAAGCGGGAAATATAAGCTGGTAGTTTTATATACTCTGGCTACCTTCGATGTAGTACGCTTCAATGAAATGCAGCGTTTCATCGGCAGCATTTCATATAAAACATTAAGCTCTACTCTTAAAGAACTTGAACAGGATAAGCTCATTATAAGAACCGAATATCCTCAGGTTCCGCCCAAAGTTGAATACAGTCTTTCCCCGCGCGGAAAATCCTTAATTCCGGTCATGCACGCTTTGTGCCAGTGGGGTGAGGACAACAGACTTTGAGTCTCAATTCTTACATTGTTATTATCGTATCAGACGAAAAGGAATAGCACCAGTACGCACCTTGACGTGAGTAACTAACCCCGAGGTAAGTGTTAAGGGCTTTCAGCCGGCTTTTTGTTGCTAAAATTGCGTTTATCGTCTTAAATGCTTGCCTTATTGCTCTGATAGATTTCAGTAAAAATTTTTATGCAATATTATTGCAGAAACGGAAAAATTAATGTAAAGCATAAAGCCGCTGACTTTTATCAGTGGCTTTCATTGTTTTCCGTGTTTAATTATATAAATTCCGTCTGGGTTTAAATGCTGTTTTTAAGATATGGTGCGGTTACGGAACCGGCAGCATTCAGCATGTCGGCAGGGCGGCCGGAGAACAAAATTCTGCCTCCGCTCTCGCCACCGCTGGGGCCAAGCTCCACGGCATAATCTGCGGCTTTCAGAACCTCAAGATTATGCTCAATGACGTAAACGCTGTTGCCTTGCACAACAAGACGGTCAAAAAGAGCAATCATATTCTGAATATCCTGTAAATGCAGACCGTTTGTAGGTTCATCAAGTATAAATATCTGACCTTTGTCATTTAAGTGGGAGGCAAGCTTTATTCTTTGCAGCTCACCGCCGGACATGGTGGAAAGCGCCTGATTTAAGTGCAGGTATTTAAGTCCCACTTCAATCAGCGGCTTAAGCTTTCTCTCGATTGATGTTCCCTCAAAGAATTCACAGGCCTGACAGACGGTGAAATCCATTACCTCGGCAATATTGTACCCGCGGTATTTAAGTTCCAGAGCTTCTTTTGAATATCTGAGTCCGCCGCAGGCTTCACACTCAGTTTCGATTGCATCCATAAATGCCATATCGGAAACGATGATACCTTTGCCGCCGCAGACAGGACATGCGCCCTCACCGTTAAAGGAATACATTCCGGCACTCTTACCGCTCTCGGCTGCAAAAAGCTTTCGTATATCGTCGGCAGCGCCTGTGTATGTGCCGGGAGTAGAGCGGAGGCTTGCGCCTATATCTCTCTGGCTGATAGATATTATATCACCGGGGTACTGGTGCTCAAATTCCTCCATAAGAGAGCTTTTACCGGAACCCGCAACTCCTGCAATTACAGTCAGTACGCCAAGGGGCAGGGAAATGCTTACATTTTTAAGGTTATGGAGATTGGCGTTTTCAATAGAAAAGCTTTCTTTGATTTCTCTGACATTTTCCTTAAAGCCTGACTTCTTTTTAAGAAGCCTACCTGTAAGAGTGCCGCTTTCGAGAAGCTCGTCATAACTGCCCTCAAAAAGTACGTTGCCGCCTTCAATCCCCGCTCCGGGTCCCATATCCACGATATGGTCGGCTATTTCCATCATTTCTCTGTGGTGCTCAACCATTAAAACGGTGTTGCCTCTGTCGCGGAGATTTTCAACTGCTTCTCTCAGAAGATGAATATCGTGGCTGTGGAGACCTACGCTGGGCTCGTCCAGAACGTAAAGAAGGTCAGACAGGGAAGAATTATTGTATTTTGCAATCTTGCACCGCTGTGCCTCACCGCCGGAAAGTGTTCCCATAGGACGTTCAAGCGTGAGATAATTAAGGCCTATATCAATAAGTGCGCCTATGCGTGAAGAAAGGGCATCCTTAATATCAACAGCAAGAGGGTCATCAATGTCATTGAGCCACTCCATAATTTCAGGCAGAGGCATTGCGTTTACATCAGCGATATTCTTACCGCCGATTTTGCATGAAAGAATGGTCTGGTTAAGACGCTGACCGTGGCAGAGAGGGCAGGGGCCTTTATTAACCAGCGGTTCAAGCTTCTTCCAGTGAACCTTTGCATCGTCACGCTTCAGCATACGGTTCATGCGGTACATAAGGCCCTCATAGCTTGCGGTTTTATAATATTCAGGAGGTGGATTTTTAAGTTTCATAGGTTCCTGATACAAAAACAAATCCAGTTCTTCCGGCGTGTAGTCCTTTATCTTTTTGTTGTTATCGAAAAGACCGCAGCCGCCGTAATAAAGCCAGCGCCACTGGCCCGGCTCAAATGCAACGTAGCGTATAACGCCGGGGTCATTAAGGCACTTATCAAAATCAACCAGCTTGTGTACATCAATCTCCGTGTATTCACCCAGACCGTCACACTTGGGGCAGCGGCCCTGAGGGTGGTTAAAGGAGAAGGTATCGGAATAGCCTACAAAGGGCTTACCCACGCGGGAAAACAGAACGCGTAGCAGGGAATAGATGTCCGTGTATGTTCCCAGAGTTGAACGCACATTGTTAGAAGGTTTTTTCTGGTCAATAACTATTGCAGTAGGTAGATGCTCTATGCGTCCAACGCCGGGTCTGCTGTAATGGGGCAGATAGCGCTGGGCAAAGCTGGGGAAGGAATCATTCAATTCTCTTCTTGACTGTGCGGCAATAGTATCGAGCACAAGAGAGCTTTTACCTGAACCGGAAACTCCCGTTACAACAGTGATCTGATGCTTTGGAATTTCCAGAGAAACATGTTTTAAGTTGTTCTGATAAGCATCGATAACACAAATATTGTCATTCTTCATATGTCTTTCCTCACAATAATTCATAGTCATTTTTTCTTATCTCAATAGGATGTTCTTTTTTCTCGCTAATAATATCATATAAATTTTAAAAATAAAAGCCGCCGATAAAAAATTCAAGCTTCATTCAAATTTGAGGATTATTAAAGTCTGTTTACCTGACATTCTGACATAAAATGTCTATATTATGTAGTAATAATTTAAATTAAGCATTTCTTAAAATGAGTTAAATCCGCCGTTTTGATATAGATAAAATTATCTTTATGCTCAAAAAATGCTGTGCCGTGTATTTGTGCCCGTACTTTAAATTTGCCCAAATCTGCACTTGTATAGAGTACCGTAGAGAGTTATACTTATACAGCATAAAAACTTTTCAGATCTGTTTCAGAAGCAGGAGATAAAAATGGAGAAAAACTATCTTAAAGCTTGGCTTTACCTTTTGCCCGCAATACTGTTTTTGGGATTTTTCATGGTATATCCTCTTATAGATGTGTTCATCTATTCCTTTGAGGAGGGCTATAATTTTGCGTCCCAGAGCTATTATGATACCGGTTTATATAACTTTTCCTATATCCTCCATGACCCGTATTTTTTACAGGCAGTAAAAAACACCGTCATTCTGGTTGTGATAACCGTTCCTATTTCAACCGGAATTGCCCTTTTAATTTCCGCCGGCCTCGCTTCAATTAAAAAGCTGAGAAACCTTTTTGAAACTATATATTTTCTCCCTTATGTAACCAACACTCTGGCTGTTGGCCTTGTGTTTATGATACTTTTTAAAAAGACCGCCTATACAGACGGCCTTGTGAATATGATTATAAACTTCTTCGGCGGCAGCTCGGTAGACTTCATTGAAGGACCATATTGGGCAAAAATGTTTGTCCTCTGCTTCTATACTATATGGGTAGTTCTGCCGTTTAAAATTCTGTTGCTCACAAGCGCCCTTTTATCGGTGGACAGAACCTATTATGATGCAGCCCGCATTGACGGTACATCCGGCAAGCGCATTTTCTGGAAAATTACCCTGCCTCTCATTTCTCCTACTATATTTTACCTGATTATTACCGGCTTTATAGGTGCGTTCAAAGCCTATTCCGACGCGGTTGCACTATTTGGAACGAACCTAAACGCGGCTGAAATGAATACAATCGTCGGATATGTATATGACATGCTGTACGGCGACAGCGGCGGTTATCCCTCATATGCCTCAGCCGCTGCAATAATCCTGTTTGCTATTGTGCTTACCATAACGGTTATAAACCTTCTTGTAAGCAAAAAGCACACCCATTACTGAGAGGACGGCTGAGAAATTGGACTATACAAATTCAGTAAACTATAATGAAATAGAAAGAAAAGCGGAGAAAAAGAAGATAGTCAAAAACACTGTTCTTTATACTCTTCTTACCATATGGGCCGTAATGGTTCTGTTCCCGTTTTTCTGGATGATACTTACGTCTATAAAAAGCTATGGCGAATATAACGCAGAATATGTCCCCAAGTTTTACGCAGCATCTCCCACCTTGCAAAACTACGTTGATGCCTTTAACGCCGTGCCTCTGGGACGCTATCTTTTAAATACTCTGATTTTTGCCCTTGCAACTACCGCAATAATGATAATGGTAATAACTCTCGCAGCTTATGCCTTTGCCCGCCTTGAATTCAAGGGTAAGAATTTCCTGTTTACCCTTTTCCTGTCCCTTATGATGATACCCAGTGAGCTTGTGGTTATAACGAATTTTACTACCATAACTAACTGGGACATGCGAAACACATTCTTAGGTCTTATCCTGCCCTCAGTAACTTCGGTATTCTATATCTACCTGCTGAAAGAAAACTTCTCTCAGGTACCCGATACTCTGTATTATGCCGCTAAGGTAGACGGTACATCTGACCTTAAATATCTCTTTAAGGTTATGATACCTATCTGCAAGCCCACGATGATAACTATCTGCATCCTTAAAATTATAGAGTGCTGGAACTCCTATGTCTGGCCCAGACTTATTACCGACGAACAGAGCCATTACCTTGTCTCAAACGGTATTCAAGAGATAAGAGAAAACGGCTTCGGACGAGAAAACATTCCTGCCATGATGGCGGCTGTTGTGGTAATTTCCGTGCCTCTTGTGGTTTTGTTTCTGGTGTTCAGAAATAAAATTATGGAGGGTGTTTCGAGAGGAGGCAATAAGGGTTGAAAAAGAAAATCTGTCTGCTCACAGCGCTTATTCTCATTCTGTCTTTCGCACTGAGCGGATGCCACGGTTCAAAAGGTATTCCGGAGTTTGCGGTGCCTAACGAGTTTGACGAAAGCCGGGACTATGAAATAGCTTTCTGGGCTAAAAACGACACAAACAAAACCCAGACTGATATTTACGAAAAATCCATACGAGATTTTGAAAGTCTTTACCCCAACATTCATGTTAATCTCCGCCTTTATACCAAGTACGGTGATATTTACAATGACGTAATTACAAATATTGCAACCAATACCACTCCTAATGTGTGCATCAGCTACCCCGACCACATTGCAACCTATCTCAGCGGCTCCAATATCGTTGTGCCTCTGGACAGCCTTTTTGAGGATGAAAATTACGGTCTGGGCGGCGAAAAGCTCCGCTTTGAGGGCGTTACCAAAGACGAAATTGTGCCTGAATTTTTAAATGAGGGCATTATTAAGGAAAAATCCTACGCTCTGCCCTTTATGCGCTCCACTGAGGCCTGCTATGTAAATAAGGACATGGTAGAAAAGCTTGGATATACTCTTCCTGACGTTCTCACATGGGACTTTATATGGGAGGTTTCCGAGGCTGCAATGGCAAAGGACAGTGACGGTAATTTCCTTGTAAACGATCAGAATGTCTTAATTCCGTTCATCTATAAGTCTACTGACAACATGATGATACAGATGCTAAAGCAGAAAAACGCCGGATATTCCAATGAAAACGGCGATATTTTGATTTTTAATGACACCACCAGAGAGCTTCTTTTTGAAATTGCAAAGCATGGCGAGAGCAGAGCTTTCTCTACCTTTAAGATTTCCAGTTATCCCGGTAACTTCTTTAATGCCGGACAGTGCATTTTTGCTGTTGACTCAACTGCCGGTGCAACATGGATGGGAACTCACGCACCGCTTATAGATATAAGCAGCGACAAGCTGGTTGACTTTGAAACTGTTGTAATGCCTCTGCCGCAGTTTGACACTGAAAATCCCCAGATGATTTCTCAGGGTCCCTCAATCTGCATCTTTAATAAGGATGACAGTCAGGAAGTTCTGGCATCATGGCTTTTTGCTCAGTATCTGCTTACAAATGAGGTTCAGACCGCCTATGCAGAAACTGAGGGCTATATCCCCGTAACCTCAAAAGCTCAAAATTCAGAGGTATATCAGGATTACATGAGCCGGATAGGGGAGGACAACAACGAGCATTATGACATTAAGATTAAAGCCTCACAGCTGCTTCTTGATAATATAGATAACACCTTTGTTACCCCTGTTTTTAACGGCTCTGCATCCCTCCGTGATGCGGCGGGACAGCTTATCGAAAATACTGTTAAATCCGAACGCCGGAAAGAGCTTGTGGATGACGAATACATGGACAATCTCTTTAAGGACGTTAAAAGTCTGTACAGACTCGACCAGAATACAGGCGGTGAAAACGGCAAAAAGGATTTAGGCCCATTGCCTGATGCCACAGTTATTTTGTTGGGTACACTTGCTTTTACCTGGGTTTTAATAGCAATATATTTTGTTTTACAGCTCCGGAAGGATAAAAAACAATAATTTAGTAATTATTTTCAATTTGTTATTGATTTTCTCATGCTTCATGAGTAAACTATGACAGGTAAGGGGAAATAAAATTCCCCAAGCAAATGAAAAAGGAGATTTTAAAATGAAAAATCTGAAGAAACTTGCTATGATTCTCATGTCTATGCTCCTGGTTTTTGCTCTCATCGGCTGCGGTGAGGACAAGGCTCCCAAGCAGCCTGCTGAGAAGACCCCCGCTGAGGCTCCCGTAGAGGAGGCTCCTGCAGAGAAACCCGCAGAGGCACCTGCTGTTATGAGCTACAACGAGTTTGTTGCTGCTGACCTTGACACTGAGGTTACTGTTGAGACCTACGTTCAGGCAAAGCAGAGCTGGTGGGAGAAAGACGGCAAGGGCGTTGCTACTATCTACACCCAGAGCGAGGATGGCGCATACTTTCTGTACAATGCCGCATGCTCTCAGGAAGACTATGACAAGCTGGCTGTCGGTACCAAGATCAGAGTAAACGGCTACAAAGCTGAGTGGTCCGGCGAGGTTGAGATCATCGACGCTACTATCGAGATCATCGACGGCAGCTACGTTGCTGAGCCTGTTGATCTGACCGAGAGCTTCGGTTCCGAAGATTTGCTCAAGTTCCAGAACCGGTTTGTTTCCTTCAAGGGCCTGACTGTTGCTGACAAGGGTGAGGGTGCTGCTTTCGTATACAACTATGACGGTTCCGGCACTGACGGTGATGACCTGTACTTCGATGTAACTCTTGGCGACAAGACCGTTACTTTCGTTGTTGAGTCTTACCTCTGCAACAAGGATTCTGATGTTTACAATGCTGTCAAGAACCTGAAGGTTGGCGACACCATCGACGTTGAGGGCTTCATGTACTGGTACGAAGGACCTCAGCTCCACACCACTTCTGTTACTGTTAAGTAATCAGAACATTGAATTAAAACATAAACACATAGAGTTTCGTTTGAAGCTCTATGTGTTTTTTTATAAGTATCAAAGCAGCTCATGCTCCCTGCATTTATGGTTGTAATTTTTTTGTAAGAGAAGCTTCATTGAAGTATAATTTCACATCAAAACCGGCAATCATAAAGTAAAGGAGGGGAGTATATGCGCCCGAGTTTCGGCGGTTGGTACTACCGTATTCAGTCTGACAGCGATACATTGGCAATAATTCCCGTGTATCATAAAAACGGTAACAAGCAATTTTGCTCAATCCAGATTATTACTAAAGATCAGTCCTGGAATGTTTCTTTCCCGTATGATGAGCTTGTACTGTTTAAAACCTTTATTCAGATAGGCTCTAACTGTTTTAGAGAAAACGGACTGCATCTTGAGACAGAATCCCAAAACTTATCAGCCGACGGGGATCTGTATTTTGGAAAACTTACTCCTGTTAAGTATTTAAATTCTACGAAAAATTTAATATTAACTTACTTTTTTCCGCTTTATTATGGAATAGGACGCCGGAAAAACAAAATTGACTTTTCGTTTACCTTAAATTATAATTAGCAAAAAGGAACTCAGTTAAACATCTTTATCTGTTAAAATATACATGCCGGCATAAGATATTTTACTTACTGCCGGCAATTTACCCCTGTCAATCCTAATTTTCACTACTGATGGGGCGGCGGGTTCATGTACTTATTTTGAATATTGCAGGGAGGATACTTTATAATGAAAACCATCGCTATTATAGACGATGATGTACATATCGGGAACGTTTTAGAAGAAATACTGCAAAAAGAAGGATATGCAACATTAAGAGCATATTCCGGTACGGAGGCTCTGTACCTGCTTTCACAAAATCACCCGGATCTTATCCTGCTGGATCTAATGATGCCGGGCCTTTCCGGAGAAGAAGTCCTTCACCATATTCAAAACTCTCCTGTAATTATCCTCAGTGCGAAAGCTGATGTTCAGGATAAGGTTTCCCTTTTGCTCGGCGGAGCAGCAGATTATGTGACAAAACCGTTTGATACAAAGGAGTTATTGGCTCGTATTTCTGTACAGCTTCGCAACGTATCGGGTTATTCCTGTTCAAATATCCTGCACTACGGAGATTTAAAGCTTGATAACAATACTATGTCCGTTTATATCTGCGATACGCCGGTTTCTCTGACCAGAACAGAGTATGCTATATTGAAGCTTCTGATGCAGAACCCGTCACAGGTTCTGTCAAAAGGTGTTCTGCTTGACCGTATCAGTCTTGATACTCCTGACTGTACAGAGCGCTCCTTAAAGCAGCATATCTTTAACCTCCGCAAAAAATTACAGGAGGCCAGCGGTAATGACTATATTGAAACCGTTTGGGGTATCGGTTTTAAAATGGCAGACCTGAAATCTTGACCAAATCTTGACGTTTATCTTGACCGCTTTCTTGACCTTTGTTTTATACACTATGGTCATCAAAGGAGGAAATAAACATGGATTATGTTTTACAAACCAATAATATATCAAAAACCTACGGAAAGTTCCGGGCGTTGCAGGGGCTGACCATGCATGTTCCCAAAGGCTCTATTTATGGCTTTGTAGGGAAAAACGGTGCGGGTAAGACTACCCTAATTCGATTGATCTGTGGATT
>RCNI01000037.1_pt1 | contig 86267 bp, 70 predicted proteins | sample 2041151 | NCBI WGS metagenome assembly RCNI01 (sample SAMN09708214, study PRJNA481090) | feces metagenome | isolation source: feces | place: Antarctica: Albino Rookery
CCGTCATAGGTCAGAAGAGGGGCGCAAAATTAACCTCTTTTGTCCACTAAAACAAGACCCTTTCTCCGTTTCCCACCCCGTCGCCGCCCTCCCGAAACGCTCACCCAAGAACGGATTGGGACGTGCCCCCATACGGGAAATGCGAAAGGCTTGTTGCATTTTGTTGAAAATAAAGGGGAATGTGGTTGGGATTTGCTCACCTGCGGTGACCACATCCCTGTCCCCTGCGGGGGGCTATCAGTCGTAATGGCAAAAGCCCATTCCGCTGTCGCGTAATGGCTTTTTTGTTGTACCTCACCTTCGCTCGAACAAGTTCGGCTCGGTGGGGGGTACAACAAAAAAGCGCCTGACTGTCGTCAAGCGCTTTTGCTTTTCGGTGATCTGGTTGGGATTCGAACCCAAGACCCACAGCTTAGAAGGCTGTTGCTCTATCCAGCTGAGCTACCAGACCAATCCTTATTTTCGTTTGGGATTCTCTCAAACGGATTGCAAATATAGGTATAATTCTTATTAATACAATACAAATTTGCAGATAATCCATGAAAAAGCCCAAATTTCTTGAAATCTGGGCTCCTTCTTTCTATTTTTTATTCCGCTTTCTTTTTATTTCCGAGCAATTCCAGTCCGCAGACCAGGACAATTCCCAGAATGCAGAAGAGGATGGCTCCGGTGTAGTGCATGTTGACTGCTTCGGAAACGGCCTGTCCGGACTGCATGAGGGTGGTGACGCTCTGTTCTGCCAGTTCAAGGCTCTGGCCGCTGGCGAGATAGTGGGCTTTGGCAACTGCTCCCATGTCGCTCCATGGCCATACTTTGATGAGGGATCCGATGACGAAACCGACCAGTACCAGCATGGTCTGTCTCTCGCATCTTGCCAATAGCCAGTGGAGGAATTTGGCGAATGCCAGAATACCTACGAGGCAGCCGAGGCAGAAGACGATGAGCACGGGCCAGTTGAGGTCGCTGATGGCGCCCATGATGTATTCGTATTTGCTCAGGATCACCAGGATGAAGCTGCCGGAGATGCCTGGAAGGATCATGGTGCAGATGGCGATGGCGCCGCAGATGAAGATGAACCACCAGTCGTCAGGGGTCTGGGTGGGGGAGAGGGTGCAGACGACTACTCCCAGTCCGATACCGATGACGGTCCAGACGATGTCCGCGAATTTCCATTTCTTGATGTCAATGAGCATGTAGATGGAAGAGGCGATGATCAGACCGAAGAAGAAGGCCCAGGTCTGGACCGGATGGTAGACGATCACGTATTCCATTACTTTTGCAAGGCTGACGATGCTGCCCAGCACACCGATGGCGAGGGCTACCAGGAAGGTGCCATGGATTCTCTGCCAGAATTCTTTGAGGTTGCCCTTGAAGAGGGCTTTCCAGGTGGCTGGCTCCAGGACAGAGTTGAGGCTGTCGATGATTTCACCATAGATGCCGGTGAGCAGGGCGATGGTTCCTCCGGATACGCCAGGAACTACATTGGCTGCGCCCATTGCAAATCCTTTCAGGGCGATTATAAGGCTTTTGATTAAATTCATATCGTTTGTGTTGGCCGGTTTATTTTATTTTTTTGAGAATTTCTGTCATCTTGACAAAGGCCTGGGCCGGTAAAATTTCTTGTTGGGGAGAATGTGTGACAATCAGATCAAATGTCTGGTCCGGGAGCTGCATTCGTCCAATCTTGAAACGGGCCTGGGAACAGGTTGCGAGAAATTGGAGTGGAAAATTGTTTTTCCCGACTAAAGAAATGAAAAGGTCTGGATGGTGGCCTCGCATATAGTTGGCTTTTTCCGGACAGGGACGACCTGCCCAGTTGAGATCTTTTTTTCTAAAAGTCGTCTGAGGGCTGGTGATTTGCAGCTCATCTTTGGCTTCTTTCCTGAAATCGAGATAGAAGATCTCTCCCTGGATGTCGTGCTTCTTGAAGAAGGAGAGCAGTTCTTCTTTGCAGAGGTTGGCGGCGGGCTCTTCCATATTGACGATGGCGACTGCGGTCTGTATCTGTTCTAGAGGAAGCAATCCTGTCGGAACATCGCTTCTGGAACGCTCCAGCATCTTTTTCCTGAAATGTTCTTTAATCAGACAGGTCATTGTTTGGAGTTCTGGGCAATGAGTTCTTTGATTTCAGCTTTCGCTTCCTTCCATCTCGGAACATCAATCTTGGTGCCGACCACTTCTACTACTTTGGCGGCGATGATGGAACCGATTTCTCCGCAGACTTTCAAAGGCATTCCGATGGAGTGTGCATAGAGGAAGCCGGCGGCATAGGTGTCTCCTGCTCCTGTGGCGTCAATCGGTTTGGCTGGCCAAGCTTTGATGTAGTGATATTCGTCCCCTTGTTTGACCATGGAACCGTCTTTGCCGACTTTTACAATGGCGATGTCACAGTGTTTTGCCAGTTCGTCCAATGCTTCTCTCGGCTCTTTTTTCGTGAATGCCTTGGCTTCGCTTTCATTGGCGAAGACGATGTCCACATATTTGTCCACCAGGTTATGCAGGAAGGCGTCATTGGATTCCACCACATTGTAGGACGCCATGTCGATGGAAATGATGCAGCCTGCATTCTTTGCCATCTGGACCGCCTTGCTGATGAGCTCCTGGTTCTGTACCAGATAACCTTCAATGTGGAAATAGTCATATCCTTCGAAATATTCCTGTTTGAGGTCTTCCGGTCCCATCTCAAGGGCAGAGCCCATGTAGTCTGCAAAAGTCCTTTCGGCATTGGCACCTGCAATGAATACCATACATCTTCCAGATGATTTTGTGCCATAGAGCATGGTGGTGGTGACGCCATATTGTTCCATGGTGCTCTTGAAGAGATGTCCCAATTCGTCGTTTCCGATTTTCCCGATATATCCTGAAGGCATTCCGAAGATGGAAGTGCAAGTGATGGTGTTGGCTGCGGAGCCGCCTGGAACATATTTTACTCCTACTTCTTTGAGAGCATTCCAGATTTTGTCTCCAGTTTCCATGTCAACGTGTTGCATACTTCCTTTTGGAAGGTGGTATTCTGTCAGCAGATTGTCATCTGGCAGGATGGCCAGAATGTCCGTAAGTGCATTTCCAATGCCGAGTATTGATTTCATATCTACCTATTTATATATATGGTTGCAAAATGCAAATGTAAGAATTTTGTTCGCATTTCATGGAACTTTTTCCACGTTAATGTAACTTATTTTTTATATTTGCAGTTTAGGTCTGAAAGTTGGACAAGGAGGTGGGGTCAATCGTTTATCGAGAAGAATAATGCGAAAAAAACTTAAGAAGATATTGAAGTATTCGCTTTCCATTTTGGGGGCGTTTCTTTTGCTTTGGGTCTCTTTCAAAGGAGTGGATTGGAAGATGTTCTGGCAAGGTCTGAAATCTTGTAACTGGACGTTTGTCATTGTTTCAATGCTTTTGGGGGTCCTTTCTTTCTGGTTCCGAGGTTTGAGATGGCGTCAACTTTTGCTTTCTGTCGATCCTTCGACAAAACGGATTGCTTGCTTCAATGCGGTCAATATCTGCTATGTTGCAAATATGGTATTGCCTCGTGCGGGGGAATTCATAGCCTGTGCCTATATTCATCGCCATTCTGCCTTGGGCAAGAATGGCAAGAAGCTGGGGACCTATGACAAGGTGTTTGGAACAGGATTGGTGGATCGTATCTGGGATATCATTTCGATGTCTTTGTTCCTGATAGCACTTTTGGTCCTGAGCCGGGATGTGTTCGGATCGTTCTTCTTTGACAAGATGTTCCGGCCGATTACCGAGAAGCTGAATTTCAGCGTATCCGGTTTTGTGGTGATGCTGATCTTGTTCGTTGTCGGGCTGATAGTCGCATTTGTCTGGGCAAGTGTGCATTTCAGGAAACAGTCCAAGTTTTTCGGGACCATCTATAATGTCGGAAAAGGCATTCTGGTGGGTATGAGGGATTGTTTCCTCGCCAAGAACTGGTGGCTGACCTTTTTGCATTCCATGGCGGTGTGGGCTTGCTACTGGCTGGCATGTTATGCCATTTTGTTGTCCATGCAGGGGGTGGATCCGGCTGCTTTTCCACAGGAGATGAGAGGGGGGCTGTCTGCTTTATTGGACTTGAATATGTTGGATGCTCTGTTTCTGATGATCGTCGGTGCAATCAGTACGGTGGTTCCGGTACCTGGCGGCTTCGGTGCATACCATTATCTCGTCTCTTTGAGCCTGTCGGTTGTTTATGGCATTCCTGTTGAAATTGGAATTATCTTTGCCACTTTGAGTCATGAGTCCCAGACACTTGTTCAGATTCTCTGTGGTGGAATCAATTATGGTTATGAAACTGTCTTCAAGTCGAGAAGACAGGAGAAGATGATAAAAGCATAAAAAAGGCATCCATTTCCGGATGCCTTTTTTATGCTTGATGGAGCCTATTCCCAATCCAATTCAACTGGACAATGGTCTGAACCAAAAATTTCGTTGTGGATTTCTGCTCCTTTGATGCGGTCCTTGATTTTGTCTGAAACTAGAAAATAGTCGATTCTCCATCCTGCATTTTTTTCACGGGAACGGAAACGATAGGACCACCAAGAATATTTGACGGTATCTGGATGAAGGGCTCTCCATGAGTCGGTAAATCCAGAAGAGAGCAAGGTAGAGAATTTCTCTCTTTCTTCGTCAGAAAAACCTGCATTGTGATGGTTGGAACTCGGGTTCTTCAGGTCAATTTCTTCGTGGGCGACATTGAGGTCTCCGCAGACGATGACTCCTTTCTTTAGGGCCAGGGCATTTAGGTAGGTTCTGAAGTCGTCTTCCCATCTCATTCTGTAATCCAGTCTTTTCAGTTCATCTTGTGAATTGGGTACATATACACAGACCAGATAGAACTCTGACATTTCCAAGGTGATGACACGTCCTTCGTGATCGTGTTCATCAATCCCGATGCCATAGCTGACAGAAATAGGCTCCTGTTTAGAATAGATTGCTGTTCCAGAGTAGCCTTTCTTGTCCGCATAGTTCCAGTAGGAATGGTATCCTTCGAATTGGAGGTCCAATTGGCCTGCTTGCATTTTGGTTTCTTGCAGGCAGAAGAAATCGGCGTCCAGTTCGTTGAACACTTCCTTGAAGTTCTTTCCGACAACGGCGCGGAGGCCGTTGACATTCCATGAGATGAATTTCATAAGGATATTTTATTCAATGGTCCATTCTGCACCGTCCTTGGTGTCTTTGATGTTGATTCCCAGAGATTTCAGGTGATCTCGGATAGCGTCGCTGCGGGCCCAGTCCTTGGCGGCTTTGGCGGCAGCTCTGTCTTCCAAGACAATGTCCATAAGACCGGATACGATGCTCTTGTCGCTGGATTCGCCCAGACTTTCATCTTTGAGACCGAATACTCCGAAGACGATGTTGTCGAAGAGGTCCAGCAGGCACTGCAAATCTTTTGCTGAGAGGGTCACCTTCTTCTCTTTTGCTGTATTGATCAGACGGACAGCATCAAACATCTCAGATAAGGCGATAGGGGTGTTCATGTCGTCGCAAAGAGCAGTATAGACGTTGTCAAATATTTTCTTGACCTGTGGATCATCTGCCTGGCAACTTTCAGGTGCTACGCTCTGGAGGTATTCTCCATAGGCGAGCGCCGGTGCAATGTGGCCTTTGTCTCCAAAGGCACTGTGTGTTGCGCCAGCAGTTTTTGCCAACAGACAGAGGTCTTTGTAGGCAACCATGATTTTCTTCAATCCTTTTTCAGCTGCCTGAAGAGCTTCGTTGGAAAAGTTCAGAGTGCTGCGGTAGTGGGCTTGAAGAATAAAGAATCGGATGGTCATAGGGGTGTAGGCCTGATCTAGCTTTTCATGTGCCCCTGCAAAAACTTGTGGCAGGGTGATGAAGTTGCCGAGGGATTTTCCCATTTTTTGTCCATTGATGGTGACCATATTGTTGTGGACCCAATAGTGTACCCCTTGGGTGCCTCTGGAAGCGACGTTCTGGGCAATTTCGCATTCGTGATGCGGAAACATCAGATCCATGCCGCCTCCGTGTATGTCAAACTCATTTCCGAGATACTTTTCTCCCATTACAGAACATTCAAGGTGCCAGCCTGGGAAGCCGATGCTCCATGGTGATGGCCATTTCATGATATGCTGAGGTTCGGCTTTCTTCCAAAGAGCGAAATCGTAAGGTGCTTTTTTGTCGCTCTGTCCGTCCAGAAGACGGGTGCCTTCCAGGGTGTCGTCCAGAGTACGGCCGGAAAGGATGCCATACTGGTGGTCATGATTGTATTTTTCAATGTCGAAATAGACAGAACCGTTGCTGATGTAGGCATAGCCGGCATCCAGAATCTTCTGCACGGTCAGAATCTGCTCGACGATGTGCCCGGATGCTCTTGGCTCGATGGATGGTGGGGCGACATTGAGGAGTCTCATGGCTTCATGATAGCAGAAAGTATAGGTCTGCACAACTTCCATTGGTTCAAGCTGTTCCAAAGCCGCTTTCTTGGTGATTTTGTCTTCTCCGTCGTCAGCATCGTGCTCGAGATGGCCTACGTCAGTGATGTTGCGGACATATCTGACTTTGTACCCCAGGTGACGAAGCAGTTTCTGAAGGACATCGTAGGTGATGCCAGGTCTGGCGTGTCCGAGGTGTGCCTCACCATAGACGGTAGGGCCGCACACATACATGCCGACATGTCCGGGCTGTACGGGTACGAAAAGTTCTTTCTTTCTTGAAAGAGTATTGGTAAGAAACAGATCTCTCATAATTGTTTCGGATTTTTCAGATAATGATATATTCTTGCAAAGATACGAAAACACTTTTGAATATTCTCAAAATGAGGTGGGTCAATGTTTCTGAAAAGAGAACTTCTCGCTTTTTGGGAAGATGTGGAAAAAGGTGTGAATAAAATTCCTCTTTCTGAATGATGACAATTCCATTGCTATTGTTATATTTGCAAATCGCAAACTCTTAAAATTCCACATATGAAAGTTTCAATTATTATGGGATCTACCAGCGACTACGATGTAATGTCGGGAGCTGAGCAGATACTGTCGTCATTTGGCGTCGAGTTCGAAAAGAAGGTGATCAGCGCTCATAGGACACCTGATTTGATGTATGAGTATACCAAGGGGGCAAAGAGCCGTGGGGTGGGTGTCATCATCGCGGGTGCTGGCGGGGCTGCCCATCTGGCAGGAGTTGCAGCGGGCCTTACCACATTGCCTGTAATCGCTGTTCCTATGCAGACCAAGGCTTTGGGCGGTCTGGATTCTCTTTTGTCCATGGTGCAGATGCCTACTGGAATTCCTGTGGCGACTGTTGCTGTCAATGGTGCGAAGAATGCGGCTCTCCTTGCAGTGGAGATTTTGGCAGTCACGGACGTGGCTCTTGCAGAAAAATTGGACGAATATCGTCAGCAGCAGGCTGAAAAAGTTATTAACTCAAAAATATAGACTATGTCGGGTTCCCGTATATTTGTCGAGAAAAGACCAGAATTCAGGGTTGAGGCAGAAAGTCTCAGAAAAGAATTGAATGAAAATCTACTTCTGAATCTGAAGGACCTCAGATTGTTGAATGTGTATGATCTGTTCGGATTTTCCGCTGAACTTTTGGAAAAATGCCGTTACAGCGTTTTTGGAGAAATCGTGACAGATGAGGTGAGTGACACTTGTGAACTGAAGGGTTGCAAATACATCGCCGTGGAATATTTGCCGGGTCAGTTTGACCAGAGGGCGGCTTCTGCAGTGGATTGTGTCCATTTGATTGATCCGAAAGCTGATGTGCATATAAAGAGTTCCAAGCTCATTATCCTCAATGAGGATGTTGATGACGGCGTATTAGACATAATCCGCCGTTATTTCATTAATCCGGTCGAGTCCAGAGAGAAGGATCTGGTTCGCCTTACTGACATGGAGCATGCTCCAGTCAAACCGGTTCCGGTATTGGACGGACTGGTTGATCTGGAAGAAGAAGAGCGGGCGGCCTATTGCCGCAAGATGGGATTGGCAATGAATGCAGCTGATCTCGGTGAAGTCATTGCTTATTTCAAGAGTGAGGGCAGAAATCCGAATGAAACGGAATTGAGAATTCTGGATACGTATTGGAGTGACCACTGCCGTCACACTACATTCACGACAGAATTGGAAAATATTTCAATTGAAGATTCTTTCATCAAAGAGGAGATTGATGGTACTCTCAAGATGTATCTCAAGATGAGAAAGGATCTTGGCAGAGAGCAAAAGAGTCTCTGTCTGATGGATCTTGCCACCATCGGTGCACGCTATCTGAAGAAGGAAGGTCTGCTGGATGACATGGAAGTGAGCGAAGAGAACAACGCTTGCAGCATTTATGTGGATGTGGACAATGATGGCGTCATTGAGAAATGGCTGCTCATGTTCAAGAACGAGACTCATAATCATCCGACAGAAATTGAACCGTTCGGAGGGGCAGCCACTTGTCTGGGTGGCGCAATTCGTGACCCGCTTTCCGGTAGAAGCTATGTCTATCAGGCAATGCGTGTGACCGGTGCCGGCAATATCTGGAAACCGGTAGAGGAGACTTTGCCAGGAAAACTTCCTCAGAGGGTGATCAGCCGCAAGGCTGCTCAAGGCTACTCCAGCTATGGCAATCAGATCGGTCTGGCCACTACCCACGTCTGTGAAATCATTCACCCGGGATATACTGCCAAGAGATTGGAGATCGGCGCTGTGGTCGGTGCGGTCAAAGCAGAGAATGTAAGAAGGGAATCGCCTGTGGCAGGCGATGTCATCTTGCTGTTGGGAGGACGTACCGGTCGTGACGGAATCGGTGGCGCTACCGGTTCTTCCAAAGAGCATACAGAAGAGTCTCTGGAAACTTGCGGAAGTGAGGTTCAGAAGGGAAATGCACCTGAGGAGCGCAAGCTCCAGCGTCTTTTCCGCCGTCCGGAAGTCACCAGCCTCATCAAGAAGTCCAATGACTTCGGTGCCGGTGGCGTGAGTGTCGCTATCGGTGAACTTGCTGATGGTCTGGACATCTATCTGGATAGGGTTCCAACCAAATATAGCGGCTTGAATTCCACTGAGATTGCCATCAGTGAATCTCAGGAGAGAATGGCCGTGGTCATCGAGGCCAAGGATGAAGAGGCTTTCAGAGAATTCTGCCGTCAGGAAAATGTGGAAGTGACCCATGTTGCTGATGTGACAGGTATGGGCCGTATGAGAATGTACAATGATGGCCGGCTCGTGGCAGATCTCAGCCGTGAGTTCATCAACAGCGCCGGAGCAAGGCATCATGCTGAAGCCGTCATCGGAAAAGTGGAAGACAAAGAGCCTTTCCTTCCATTGGAAGAGAAAGGCAAGAATTTGAAAGAAAGACTGTTCGAACTCATGCAGAGACCGTCTGTATGTTCACAGAAAGGTCTGGTGGAAATGTTTGACTCCAGCATTGGACGTTCTACTGTCCTTATGCCTTATGGCGGAATGCTGCAGACGACAGAGACTCAGGTTTCTGTCCAGAAACTGCCTGCCGACGGATATACCGATACCGCCAGCATCATGGCATACGGCTACGATCCGTACCTTTCCGAGTGGAGCCCATATCACGGTGCCGCTTACGCAGTCATCAGCGCTTGCTCCAAAGTGGTCGCGGCCGGTGCCTCTTACGAGAAAATGAGATTTTCCTATCAGGAATATTTCGAAAGAATGACGTCTGACCCTCATTCTTGGGGCAAGCCGCTCAGTTCTCTGCTGGGCGCCTTGAAGATGCAGGCTGGACTGGGTCTGCCTTCGATCGGAGGAAAGGATTCCATGAGTGGAACCTTCGAGCACTTGAATGTGCCTCCTACTCTCGTCGCTTTCGGTATCACTACGGTCAATGCCAAGACCGTCATCTCCCCTGAATTCAAATGGGAGGGCAACCGAATCTATCTCATCAAACATACTCCTCTCGACAACCGGATGCCTGACCTCGCCCAGTTGAAAGAAAACTGGCAGTTTGTGACTAGCCAGATTGAGAAGGGCAACATCGTTTCCGGTTTCGCTATCGGTACAGAGGGCGTAGCGGAAGCAATCTGCAAGATGGCTTTCGGCAATGCTTTCGGAGTGGATGTCAAGGTGGACGAGAATGATCTCTTTGGCGGAGCTCCCGGTTCCATCGTGGTGGAATCTGAGGCGGAGCTTGATTTTCCTCGGGCACAGCTGCTTGGTACCGTCACTTCCGGCGAGGATGGCCTGCTCCATATCAATGGCGTTTCCGTGGACGTGTTCGAACTGATGCACGCCAATGAAGCTCCTTATGCAGCTATCTATCCTCTGGTTTCCAAGTCAGACATGAAGAGGACTGCTCCAAAGGGTCTTGAGGGCATCAAGCCGCTCAAACTCAAGAAAGAGGAACTCAGATACAAAGGTAAGAAGATTGAGAAGCCACTTGCTTTCCTTCCTGTCTTCCCTGGAACGAACTGTGATTACGATACAGCCAAGGCCTTCAGAAAGGCCGGCGCTGAGGTGAGATTCGGTGTGTTCTGCAACCAGAACGAGGCAGACATCTTCCGTTCTATTGAAGAAATGAAGAAGAACATTTCAGAATGTCAGATTCTTGCTTTATGCGGAGGATTCTCTGCAGGAGACGAGCCGGACGGAAGTGGAAAGTTCATTGCCAATGTTCTGAACAATAAAGAGATAGCTGAGGAAATACATAAACTGATTGACAGAGGAGGGCTGATCCTGGGTATCTGCAATGGATTCCAGGCACTGGTCAAATCCGGTCTGCTTCCTTATGGAAGATTGGGTATGGTGACGAAGGATTCTCCAACCCTTTTCAGAAATGATATCAATCGCCATATCTCCCAAATGGTAACTACTCGGGTTTCCACTGTGAATTCCCCTTGGTTGTCCGGTCTGACGGTTGGAGATGAGTTTACAATTCCTGTCAGCCACGGTGAAGGCAAATTTGTGGTCAATCCTGAATTGGCCAAGGAACTGTTCGAAAACGGGCAGGTTGCTTTCCAGTATGTCGATCCGATTACCGGTGATGTGACAATGGAGAGCCCATACAATCCGAATGGCTCTTATTATGCCATTGAAGGCATCATCAGCAAGAATGGACAGATTTTAGGCAAGATGGGGCACTCAGAACGTTATGAGAAAAACCTGTTCAAGAATATCAGCGCAGATATGGAACAGCCTTTGTTTGATAACGCAGTCAAATATTTCAGAGGTAATTAATGATAATGGATATGGATAGAAGTATTCATGATGAATGTGGTATTTTTGCGGTATATGGAGTTCCCAATGCCGCAGAACTTACCTACTATGGGCTTCACTCCTTGCAGCATAGGGGACAGAAAGGTTGTGGCATTGTTGCTGTCGATGAAGAAGGGGAACTTCATAGAGTGAAAGGTGGCGGTCTTGTTGTGGAAGTATTCAACAATGAGAATTTGGCTACATTGAAAGGTTCTTTGGCCTTGGGACATGTGAGATATCCCAATGCCGGGGGAGCCGGGATTGAGAATGTGCAGCCTTTGCTTTTCCGCCACAATTCAGGTGACTTTGCTATTGCCCAGAACGGCAGTGTCATCAATTATAATCGTTTGAGAAAAGAACTGGAAGATTCCGGCAGTCTTTTCCAGACCACTTCCGACAGTGAGATTCTGGCTCATTTGATAAAAAAGGACAGTAGCCGTCAGGAGACCCCGCGCATCGATCATATCCAGAATGCATTGAACAAGATTGACGGGGCGTTTACTTTTGTGATTATGACCCGGAACCGTCTATATGTTTCCAGAGATCGCTACGGTTTCAAACCGATCTCCATTGGAAAATTGGGGGAAGGCTATATTGTCAGCAGTGAAACCTGTGCCTTCAATGTCGTGGGGGCTGAGTTTGTTCGAGACATCGAGCCAGGCGAAATCGTGACCATCGACCATCACGGCATCCGTTCCCGGAAATATACCGACCGTCCGTGCAGACATGCGATGTGTTCCATGGAATACATCTATTTCTCCCGTCCGGACAGTGACATTGAGGACGTGAATGTGCATGCGTTCAGAAAAGAGTCAGGAAAACTTCTCTGGAAAGAGTGCCCGGCCCCTGCCGATATTGTGGTGGGTTGTCCGGACTCCAGTCTGAGTGCTGCGATGGGTTATGCGGAGGCGAGCGGACTTCCTTATGAAATGGGTCTGATCAAGAACCGTTATATCGGAAGAACCTTCATCCAGCCATCCCAGTCCATGCGAGACAAGGGTGTCAAGATGAAATTGTCACCGGTCAAGAGCATTGTCAGCGGAAAGAGGGTGGCGCTCATTGATGACTCCATTGTCCGCGGTACGACCAGCAAGCGAATCGTGCGGATGCTGAAAGCGGCCGGTGCTCTGGAAGTGCATGTCCGCATTGCCAGCCCGATGATGATGCACCCGTGCTTCTACGGTGTGGATACTTCCACCTACGAGGAACTGCTGTGTGCAACCAAGAATCAGGAAGAAGCCAGAATAGCCATTGAAGCGGATTCCCTCGGATACCTTTCAGAGGAAGCTCTGCTCGAGGCAGGAAGAAGGTCCGACTTGTGTACGGCCTGCTTCACTGGCAAATATCCTACTCCACTTTACGACTATCAGGAAGTGGTGGACCAACATAAAAAGAATACATTTAAGAAATAATACTCTGTTATGGCAATTGATTATGAAAAGGCAGGCGTAAGTCTGGAAGCAGGTTACGATGTGGTTAGACGCATCAAGAAGCATGTCAAATCTACTGACAGGCTGGGTGTGATGGGTAATATCGGATCATTCGGAGGAATGTTCGATCTTTCTGCTCTCGGCAAGAAGGAACCCGTATTGGTCAGCGGTACAGACGGTGTCGGTACCAAATTGAAATTGGCATTTGCCATGGACAAGCACGATACCATCGGTATTGATGCTGTGGCCATGTGTGTCAATGATGTGCTTGCTCAGGGGGCTGAACCTCTGTTTTTCCTGGATTATGTCGCACAGGGCAAAACTCGTCCGGAGGTGGTCGAGGCCATCGTCTCCGGTGTGGCAGAAGGCTGTCGTCAGGCAGGTTGCGCACTGACAGGTGGTGAAACGGCTGAAATGCCGGGCATGTATCCTGATGGAGAATACGATATTGCCGGATTCACGACCGGAGTGGTGGAGAAATCAGAACTCATTGACTGTTCCAAAGTGAAAGTGGGAGATGTCCTGGTCGGCATCGCTTCCACCGGTGTCCATTCCAACGGTTTCTCTCTGGTGAGAAAGGTGTTCAGTGACAACGAACTGGATCTGCACAAGGTCTATCCGGAACTGGAGTCAGACCAGCCGCTCGGTTTGGTTGCCCTGACTCCGACCCGTATCTATGTGAAACAGGTGCTGGATGTCATCCATCAGTGCAACGTCCACGGTGTCGCTCACATAACAGGTGGAGGTTTCGATGAGAATATTCCTCGAATCCTGAAAGACAATATGGGTGTCCATGTCAATGAGGGTTCCTGGGAAATTCTGCCGATTTTCCGCTTCCTGGAAAAATACGGTAAGATTGACCACAGGGAGATGTTCAACATCTTCAACATGGGAATCGGTATGGTTCTCGCCATGGATGCCTCTGAGGCGGAGAAGGCCATTGAGATTCTCGCCAGCCATGGAGACAAGGCGAGCATCATAGGGGAGGTGACAGACCAGCCGGGTGTTGTCGTAGAGTAAGTGATTGCAAGGTCGGGTCCTGTGTAAGGACCCTTCCTTTTTTGAAATGTTCAACAACAAAAATATATAAATTATGAGAGCACTTATCAGTGTCAGTGATAAGACGGGCGTAGTACAATTCGCCGGTCATCTGGTTGAACTGGGATGGGAAATCCTTTCCACCAGCGGAACCATGAAATTGCTCCAGGAGGCAGGTCTGCCTGTCACTCCAGTGAGCGATGTAACAGGTTTTCCTGAAATCTGTGATGGCAGAGTGAAGACTCTTCATCCAAAAATCCATGGCGCCCTACTTGGCCGCAGGGATGTGGAAGACCACATGAAACAGTTGAAGGACAATGGAATCACTCCAATTGACCTGGTTTGCGTGAACCTGTATCCTTTCCGTGAGACCATCGCCAAACCGGATGTCACCATGGATGATGCGGTAGAGCATATCGACATCGGTGGCCCATCCATGCTTCGCAGCGCTGCCAAGAACTGGAATTCCGTGACCGTCGTCGTCAATCCGGAAGATTATGAGGTCGTTATTTCTGAAATCAGACGATATGGTGACACCAAACCGGAGACTCGTCTGCAGCTGTCTGCAAAGGCCTATACCCATACTGCCGAGTACGATATGGCCATCGCAGGCTATATGAGAAAGCAGGCAGGTCTTTCTGAAAAGCTCTTCCTCGAGTTTGACGAAAAGCAGGCTCTCCGTTACGGTGAGAATCCTCATCAGGAGGCCAAATTCTACAAGTCTCTGGACAAGGTTCCTTATTCTCTGGCAACTGCCCAGCAGCTCAATGGCAAGGAATTGTCATATAACAACATCCAGGATGCGAATGCCGCTCTGTCTATCGTCCGTGAATTTGACGAGCCTTGCTGCGTCGGCCTCAAGCACATGAATCCTTGTGGTTCCGGCGTGGGTGCAGACATCGTTGAGGCCTGGAAGAAAGCTTATGAGGGCGACAAGACCAGCATCTTCGGCGGTATCGTGGCTGCCAACAGAGAGGTGAATCTGGAAATGGCCCAGCTCCTCAAACCGATTTTCCTGGAGATTGTGATGGCTCCTTCTTTTTCAGAAAAGGCGCTTGAACTGCTCCGTACCAAGAAGAACCTTCGTCTGCTTGAGGTGGACATGACCAAGGACAACACTGTCCGCAAACAATATGTCAGCGTGAACGGCGGTCTGCTTGTCCAGAATCAGGATCTCACTACCAAGATGGCAGAAGCCGACATGTGTGTGACCGAGGCCAAACCGGATGAGGCACAGCTCCGTGACATGGATTTCGGCTGGAAAATTGTGAAACATGTCAAGTCCAATGCCATTGTCGTTGTGAAGAACGGCATGACTTATGGCGTGGGCGCCGGCCAGATGAACCGTATCGGTTCGGCTGAGATTGCTCTCCGTCAGGCAGAAGCCACTCTCAAGGAAGAGGGCAAGGATATCCGTGAAGAGGGACTTGTTCTGGCATCCGATGGTTTCTTCCCATTTGATGACTGTGTCACTTTGGCTGCGGAATATGGCGTGAAGGCCATCATCCAGCCGGGTGGGTCCATCCGTGATGAGGATTCTGTCAAGAAGTGCAACGAGACAGGAATCACTATGTTGATGACTGGTGAAAGACATTTCAAACATTAGGATATGGCAGTAATGAATGTGATAACACCCGACGGTCATATTGCTTTCAAGAATCAGGCAGGCAAGACGCTGAATCTTGAACACGTCAATGGCAAGAAGGTGCTGGTCGTAGGTGGCGGTGGTAGAGAGCATGCGATTGCAGATGCTCTTCACCGTTCTCTTCATGTGGGCAAACTTTTTTGTGCTCCGGGCAATGCCGGAATGAACCGGATTGCCGAATGTCTTCCAATCAAGGACAACGATATTGAAGGTTTGCTCGCTTTCGCCAAAGAAGAGCACATTGACTTGACAGTTGTCGGTCCGGAAGTGCCTCTCTGTGAGGGAATTGTGGACCGCTTCAACGCTGAAGGTCTGCGTGTCTTCGGTCCTTCCAAAAAGGCTGCTCAGGTGGAATCCAGCAAGGATTTCGCCAAGAAGATCATGGCAGATTACCAGATTCCGACGGCCGCTTACAAGACTTTCTCCGATTACGAAGAGGCGCTCGCTTATGTGAAAGCCGGCTCTTTCCCGGTGGTCTTGAAATACGATGGACTGGCTGCCGGAAAGGGAGTGGTCATTCCTGAAAATCTGGAAGAGGCACAGGAGGCACTCAAAGATATGCTTCTGGATGACAAGTTCGGTCATGGCCAGGTAGTTGTCGAAGAATTCCTGACTGGTCCTGAATTCTCTTACTTGTGTCTTGTCTGTGGAGAAGAGGTCTATCCTCTGGCTGTTTCACAGGATCACAAACGTGCATTTGAAGGGGATAAAGGTCCGAATACCGGTGGTATGGGAGCCTATTCTCCTGTATCACTCATCACCCAGGAAGATGAAGAATATGCTCTGGAGAAAATCATGAAGCCGATGGCCGCTGCCATGGTGAAGGAAGGTTGCGCTTTCAAGGGCTTGCTCTACGGTGGGCTCATGAAGACACCGGACGGTATCAAGGTCATTGAATTCAACTGCCGTTTCGGAGATCCGGAGACCGAGGTGATTCTGCCGAGACTGCAGTCGGACATCTATGAAATGTTCTCTGCCATTGTGGATGGTTTCGCATCGGACGATACGGCTGTAGAGGGACTTCATACCCATTGCAGCGAGCTGATGCCTGAAATCAGATGGGCTGACGAGCAGACGCTGGGTTTTGTACTGGCATCCAAAGGTTATCCGGGTTCTTACGAGAAAGGATATGAAATCAAGGGTTTGGAAGAGGCTGCCGCAATTGAGGGAATTACCATCTATCACATGGGTACCAGACTGGAAGATGGTGTGTTCAAGACCAATGGAGGCCGTGTACTTATGGTGGTCGCTTCTGCCTCTACTGTGCAGGAGTCCAAGCAGAAAGCATTGGAAGCCATCTCCAAGATTTCATGTGAGCATCTCTTCTATCGCCAGGACATTGGTTGGAGAGTGATGTAAACTCGGAAAGTTTTCAGATAAGATTATGATTATAAGTGGCAAAGATCTTTCAGCTCAACTGAAAGCGGAGTTGGCGCAGCAGGTGGTTGCGTTCCCTCAGAAATATGGGCGTGTCCCTCATCTCGTCGTGGTTCTGGTCGGAGAAGATCCGGCAAGTCAGACGTATGTGAGGGGAAAGGCCAAGGCTTCTCAAGTGGTAGGAATCAAGAATACGACGATTGCTCGGCCGTCTTCCATTTCCCAGGAGGATTTGCTCGCTTTGATCGCAGAACTCAATGCAGACGAAGGCGTGGATGGTATTCTGGTCCAGCTGCCCCTTCCAGCACATATCGATGAGTCCAAAGTGATTGAATCGATTGCAAAGGAAAAGGATGTGGATGGTTTTCATCCTGCTAATGTGGCGGCTTTGTGGATGAAACAGCCTTGCACGGTTCCGTGTACACCGCTGGGTATTATCCGTCTGCTGGAGCATGCCGGAGTGGAAATCAAGGGGAAAAGGGCTGTGGTCGTCGGAAGAAGCCAGATTGTAGGGCTTCCTGTGGCAAAACTGCTGCTGGACCGTCATGCGACCGTGACTGTCTGCCATAGCCGGACGGAAAATCTTCCAGAGGTGACTCGTCAGGCAGAGATTCTGGTGGTTGCCATCGGCCGATCTCGCTTCGTGACAGGAGATATGGTGTCTCCTGGAACTGTGGTGATTGATGTCGGCATCAATCGAGACGAGGTGACTGGAAAGCTTTGTGGAGACGTTGATTTTGAATCAGTCGCTCCAAAGGCTTCCTGTATCACTCCTGTTCCTGGAGGGGTGGGACCGATGACGATCGCTTGTCTGATGGAAAATACAATTTCCTGTTTCCTGAGAAAGGTTCAGAAATAGGAGGATTTGAATACAGATGTGCCCTGACAACCTTTCCGTTGTCAGGGCGCATTGTCATTTCTCGCAAGAAAGATTCCTTTTGAGTATTTTCGGGAATACGATGAGGAAAATGATGATGCAGGCGGTGGCGGCAATCGCGTCCGCAACGGATTCGGCCAGAAAGATACCTTGCACTCCAATGAATTTCGGGAAGATGATGGCCATCGGTACCAGCAGGATGACTTTTCTCAGCAGGGCGATGATGAGTGAGATTCGGGCCTCGCCCAGAGCGATGAAGCTGTTCTGGCAGGCTCGCTGCAGTCCGAAGATGGCGGAACCGGTCAGGAAGAAGGGGGCCATTTCTCGGACGGCATCAATTAGAGATGGATCATTGGTAAAGAAAGATGCGAAGGTTTCGGTAAAGAGCAGGGCGAGTATTGTGATAGTGAAGTTGAATCCGAACATGACAGTCATGGCAATCTTGAAACATTCTCTGACTCGGAAATTGTTTCTGCTGCCGTAGTTGTAGCTCATGACGGGCATGAAGCCTTGAGCAAAGCCGTTCAGTGGTACACTTGCGAAGAGCATGATGCTCTGCAAAACGGTGAGGGTACTGACGTAGATGTCTCCGAATCTTTCCAGATTTCCGTTCAGGACAAAGCCGATGATGCTTTCTGTTGAGGCCATGACAAAGGGGGAGATTCCCAGGGCAATCATTGGCCAGATGATTTGCTTCTTTAGCATCAAGTGTTTTTTTTCAATTCTCAGGCTCGCTTGCTTGGAGAGCAGAAATCCGATTACCCATATGGCGCTGATGGATTGTGATAGAATTGTTGCGAGAGCGGCTCCTTTCACGCCCATTCCCAGTTTCTGGATGAACAGGGCATCTAGCAGTATGTTGAAACCAGCTCCGATGAGTACGGAGAACATGGCGATGCCGGGACGTCCTTGGGAACTTATAAATGTGTTCATTCCGGTGCTTACCTGGACGAAAACGGTTCCAATGAGATAGATGCTCAGATAATCTGTGGCATAAGTGATGGTGTTGGCAGAGGCTCCTGTCGCCATCAGGATGGGTTCCATGAAAAGGAAGGAGAGAATACCGGTGATGAAGGAGAATAGCACGAGCAAGTGGAGTCCGTTTCCTAAGATGGCCGCCGCTTTTTCCCGATCTCCTTTTCCTAAAGCCATGGAGGCTAAAGGTGCTCCGCCGCCTCCTACAATCATGGAGAAGGAAGAGATAAGGATGATGACAGAAGTGGTGACTCCTACTCCGGCAAGAGCAACGGTCCCGATTTTTGGGATATGTCCGATGAAAATTCTGTCTACTATATTGTAAAGCAAATTGGCGATTTGAGCCGCAATTGCAGGTAAAGACATTCTGAAGACAAGGGAAAGCATTTTTTCTGTTCCCATTCTTTCTTCCTGTTCAATTTGATTTCCCATGCTGCTTGTTTTGTCCACACTACGATTGTGCATAACTTGAGGCACAAGTTCATTTCTGTGCAATATTAGCAAAAAAAGAGGACGACATCAACGTCGGCCTCTTTTTTTAGAACAAAATTGTTCTGTGATTGGATATATAAAATGGCTAAATTAAAAATATTTCATATTTTGTTCAAACTTGAATTTTCTTTAAAAATTGCCTTTCACGTCTGAAAGAGCCACCAGATTGTTAACGATTGCGTAGATGGTCAAGCCGGCAGGGCTATGAATCTGCAATTTTCTGGCGATGTTGCGTCTGTGGGTTGTGACGGTATAGATGGAAAGGAAGAGTTTGTCTGCAATTTCCTTGTTGGTCATACCTTTTACCACACAGATGACTATTTCTTTTTCTCGTTTGCTGAGCACTTCTTGTTCAGAATCATTGGATTCCATATTCAGAAGGTTGTCCATTTTATTTCGCAAAGTCTCTGCGGCATCATAAAGCGAAATGGATTCATCGTATCCTTTCAGCAAGGAACTGTCTGTGAAAGAACACATGAGTGCAACGCATTTCATGTCTGGAACTTCACATTCTTCTTTTAGTTTTTCCAGGTCGAAGAAGAAGGGGAGACCAGGATTGATAATCAGCACATCCGGTTTGTGAACACTCAGACTTTCTGTAATTGTCTGTAATGAGATTGCTTCAATCGGCAAAATCTTGACTCCTGGCATTCTTTTCAATACCGTGGCAAGACCACTTCGGATAATCACTGAAGTTTCAGCAATTGCAATTTTTATTACATCTTCTTCACGCATTCTTGTTCTTCCTTTTTTCTTCTTCCATGATGAGAGGGATGAACATGTCATCTTCTACTCTTCTATGGAGTTCCAGATCTTCTTCGCAAGAGTATATGTCAAAAAGCACACTGTTCAGTTTGTTTTCATCAGACTTGGCAGGATAATATTTGACTATAATGTTTTTCAGCTCAGACAATTTCGCTTCAATGTTGTCGTGATGATCTGAAAAGTTTTGTATCTCGTAGTCATCAGTTGCTTTGCTTGCGAGTAGTCTGGAAACATATTCGAACACGACTGTATTTTCATAATCCATATGGGCCTTTACTTCATTGACATACTCATCAAAGAATCGGATAATCAGCAGCGCCAGATCATTTTGGGCCAAATCAATGGATTCAATCAGTTCCCTTCGGATGGTGGGAAGTTTGAATTTCAGGAAATAGACATGCGACTGCTTGAGGTATTCCACCAAGGCTGGAATGGAAATGTCATCTTTGAAGTCTTCGCGTGAATAGCACTCATCGTATATGAAGTTGACCACTGCCAGAAAAGTTTCTGTATGGACACCTTGCTCTTCACATACCTGTCGGACAGTTTTGTCGCCGAATCCTAAAGTGAGACCAAATCTGCTCATAATCAGAAGCAGGTTGTAGTTTTCACAAATGAGTTCGCCCATTCTGTCGTTGGCGGCATATTTTGTATGCTTGTTCATTTCTTTTTCCTTTTGTGCAAAATAAGTCAGTTTTTGTCTTTCCTGCAATAACTATTTATGGGTATTTTTACGAACAGTGTTCAACTTTCTGAATATAAGCATGATACGAATGCGGAAGTCAGGAGGAACCCTGACTTCCGCATTCTTTTTCCCAGTCGAGAGCAACGTTCTTTTTTTCCGCTAATCCTTTTTCTGCTCCAGTAGAAGACATGAAAAACGATTTAAGCGTTTCCGCATTTCCCGAAGGGGGGAGGTTATTCCGGTATATAGATGATTTCACCGTTTTCCAGCTGATAGGCAGTACCTACGCGCTTGCCTCTTGACTTGTTGTTCTCTTCCTGTTTCTCGGAGGGAGTATATTTTTCCACTTTCTCTCCTTTTTTGGTGATGATTTCCATTTGTTCTGTCCCCGGATTCTTCACCATGGTGAAGTCTTCCTGGGAGAATACTTCCGTCATGTTGAAATGTGTGACCAGCGCGACCATCAATGCCACGGCAAAGACCATCGCCACGTCGAAGAGGTTGGTCAGAGAGGATAGCGGATCGTAATCTTCTTCGCTTTGGAAAAGACTTTTTCTAGTTCTCATGTTTTTTTTCGTCAATGGATTCTACAATGTACTGGAGAATGTTCATGTCATCGGCAATCCAGCGTTGCTTGATCTGGAGTGTGATGAAGCCGACGGCTCCGATGATGATGCCGACAACGGTGGTGGAGAAGGCTACCTGCATATTGCTGGCCATGGAAGCGACGTCTCCGGTTGCCAGACCGACCAGTGCCGGACCCATTGGTATCAATGTACCCATCAGTCCGAGCATCGGGCCGATCTTGACCAGCAGTTTGGAACGGTCCAGTTCTTTTGCAGATTCGATTTCATAGTCACCGAGAATCTTGCCGAGCATGATGGAGTCATTGCTGTGGCTTCTGATTCTCAACAGGTATTCTATGAGGTGGGACGGGTGTTTCGTATTGTTTTCCAATCCGGCCATCATTTCTTCCGCCTTGCCTTCGTTGATCTGTCGGTTGAGCTTGACATTGACTTTGTTTCTGGAAATGTGGGTCCCATAGAAGCTGCCGACCAGAATGAGGGACCGGAGCAGATAGTAGATCAGAAAAATGGTGACAGGTATCAAGAGTCCTGTGGACAACCAATAGAGGATGTTAGTGATGAAGTCCATTATATTGTAGTTTTAATTTTTATGTATTCTGAAAAATTTCTTGAAATTGATGTTCCGGGTGAAATAGCCGAAGGCGGTGAGCGCTCCTGCAATGGAGAGGAAGGCGAGCATCGGAATCCATTCGATGGTCTGGTGGGCCGCTGAGATGTTGTAGGCCGCTACAGAGGAGTTGACGAGTAGTCCGATGAAGAGAATGGCGATGTTGAGGAGCATCTTCAGCTCCAGTTTCAGGCTTTCTCCGTCAGCCATGTACTTCAGCAGATAGGCCAGGCCCATGATGGTGGCGGCGCACAGAAGGGAGAACATGAGAGCGGTCTCTATGAAGTCGGACCCTGCCCTGAACTTGAAGAACATGAGTTCGAAGTAGAGGATGGCAATGGGAGAGAGCAGTCCCGGGATTACCTTCAGCACGAACAGGGATTTCTTCCGTTTGGCCTTGGGCTGGAAATAGTTGTCAAGGAGCCGGACGGACAGCAGGATGCCGATGATCGCTTCCAGGGAAGTGAGGACGGCTCCGTTGGTCACGACTTCTTGGTCTGCCAGCAGTTTCTTGATGATGGTGACCGGTTGGCTGATGACCAGCGGATAGCAGGCCATGGCGAACAGGCCGGCACCGAGCGAATAGAACAGGATTGCCCGGAAACCTCCGGCGAGGGAGGCTTTCAGGCAATATTTCAATACTGCTAAGATCAGAATGAGCTGAACTGGAAGTTCCATATTATCCTTTTATTCATTTTTCTTTTTCATCTGAAGGAAGACGAGAGCTCCGGCAATGGCGACTACGAGGACGATGACCAGACTCTTCCAGGAGTTGTCTTTCTCCTCTACAGAGCTGTTCTGGCGGTTCTTCTGAGCCTCCTGCTCCTCTTTCTTGAGCACTACATTGCCTTCTGTCTTTTCAATCTGGACCTCACGGGCCTGCTTGATGCTCTTCCGGTAGTCTTCTGACAGTTGCTTGTCCAGGTTCCGGGAAATGTAGTCGCGGAGCTTGGCATTGTCACAGACAGCACCGGTGCAGGCTGCTTTGTGCTTCTTGACCAGTTCGGCGTGGAGCTGCGCGATATTGGCCAACTGCTCAGGGCTGGCTTCCCAAAGTCCTTTCCGTGCGGTTTCCATCATGACGGCGGTCATGTCCTGGAGGGCTGCCGGATTGGCTCTTTCGAAGAAATCCTGAATGCCCAGGTCAAATTTGTCCTGTACATAGACATTGTAGATTTCGTCCCATATTTCGTCATCGACGGCTTCCGGTTTCATGACGTTCCAGCCATAGGTGTTCTGGACGAGTTCGTCAAATGTGGATGCGGCGGTGGCATCTCCCTTCATTTTCTCCTTGATGTAGTTCGGGTTGAAGAGGGTCGTGCGGCTCTCGATGCCGATGGACTCCTTGAGTTCCTGCATCTTCACGTTGTTGCGGTTGCGGTAGTCGCTCAGGTAGGCGTCCGGATCTTTGCCGGTCACGTTCCTGACGGCGAGGTTCATGCCGCCCATGAATTCGTACACGTGATCCAGGCTCAGGGCTCCCCAGGTGTTGCTCTGGCGAGGTTGGATGACTGCATCTGTGTTGGTCAGAGCCGCTTCAAAGGCATATTGACGAACGGTCTCCCAGTTCTTCTCCGAACCGTAGAAGGTACCCATGTTGTTGAGGTAGACGGCGGCAATTTCAGATTCGTCTGTCCAGCGGTCTCCGCTTTGTACCATCTCCTGGATGCCGGTACCGTAGTTGCCATTCATTCCACCGAATACACGGTAGGTGGAGATTTCGCGGGCCTCCTGTGGGGAGAGTCCTTTCTCGATCAGTTTCTTTTCAGAGGCGACAGCACCTTCTGCCACCAGGTTGGTGTATTGGTCGTCTTTGGCTGCTGCTGCCATCTCGACTGCCCGGTTGATGAGGAAGAGTCGGGAGGCGGCGATGTCACGAAGCTGTCCGGAAGTCTGGACGACGACATCGATTCTCGGTCTGCCCAGGTCTTTGGAAGGAATCAGTCTGATGTCATTGACACGTCCGAAAGCATCGCGGATCGGTTCCACTCCCAGCATATAGAGAATCTGGGCGATGGTCGCTCCTTCTGTCTCGATGAATTCACCGCTCCACAAGGTGTAGCTGACTTTTCTTGGAATGCTGTCGTTGTGGTTGCGTTTGTACATGTCAATGGTGTTCTGGGCCAGTCTCTTTCCCTTGTCCCAGGCACTTTCCGTAGGTGTCTCCTCTGCATTGATGGCATAGAGGTTACGTCCGGTCGGGAGGGTATTCGGATTGACAATCGGGTCGCCGCCAGGAGTTGGAGCGGTGTAGCCTCCTGCCAGGGCATTCACCAGAGAAGACAATTCTTTCTCCGGGCTTTCCAGCAGGGCTTTCCGGTAGTTCTTCACATTCATGATGGAACGCTCCACTTCGTATACGGCATTGGCGAACTCCAGTTCTTCCTTACTGTATTTTGGTTTGCTGGCGGCTTTCTTGGCCATCATTTCCATCATGGACGGTTTCTTTCCAGCTGGTGCGGCTTCCTGTTTCCGGGCAGTTGCAGTGCCTTCCATCTTCTGGGCAGGCACGGTGTCCTGAGTCTGCTGCTTCTTGGCTTTGACGGCTTTCTGCATCATCTTGGCCATGTCTTTGACGGACAGGCCTTTCTCTTTCATCATCCGTTTCATTTCCGCTACAGATGGATGACCTGCAGGGAGATTCTCTTCGCCTTTGGTGGCAAGAGCCTTCTCTTCGGCTTTCTCTGCGGTGGCTTTTTCAGCGGAGGCTTTCTGCTCTGACATGGCCATCATCATGGCCATCATTCCCTTCGGCGCTCTCCTTTCCTTTTCAATGGCACGGGCCTTGGCCAGCTCTTCTTTTGAGATGCCGGCAATCTGGCAGATCATGCGGTCTGTCGGAACGGTATTGGAGTGGAGCAGCTGGTTGACCAGTTTCTTGGATGGCTCCAGGTATTTTGCATTGAAGATGGATTTGTGCTTCTCGATGTTGTCCACTGCCTTGCCGCGGTGTTTGTCCAATGCGAGCAGGCTGTAGGCGATCGGCTCAACGGTCATGGCATAGACACTGCTGAGGATGCGTTCCGGACTGTACGGTTCGCCTATCGTGTAGAGTTGGCCGGTGATTTTCTCAGTGGCAATCTCTTCCGCAAAGTTCTCGATTCTGGCAATTTCCTCTTCGGTATAAGGTACGGTGAGCAGGCTGTCCATCTTCAGTTCGCGGTGGATGCCCATCTTCACGGTCAATTTCTTCACTGCCAGTGATTTCTTTTCCTGCTCTTCCGGAGTTCCGTCTGCAATGGAATTGTTGTAGATGCGGATGGCCTCGGACAGTTCACGGTAGGTGCTTCTCAGGCTGCTTTCCATGAACGGAGGAGTCAGATAAGACTGGATGCCGGCATAGGAGCGGCGTTTGGCAATCATGGCTTCACCGACGTTGCCGATGGTGTAGATGTAGTAATGAGGCAGGTTTCCGACGAGTCTGTCCGGCCAGTCCTCATTGCTCAGGGCAACTTGTTTGCGTGGAGTGAACTCCAGGCTGCCATGGGTTCCGAAATGGATGAGGGCATCTGCCTGGAATCCGTACTGGATCCACAGGTAAGGGGCGATGTAGGCATGGGTTGGAGCGGCATCGGTACCGTGTACCATCTTGAAGGTGTCGCTGCCTGTTCCGGCTGCCGGCTGTGGCAGAAGGACCACGTTGCCGAAGTCCAGTCTGGATACTGCCAGCTCGTTGTTGTCGGTGACCATGTAGTCGCCAGGGAAAGGACCATAGGCATCGGTCACTTCCTTGTATTTGTCAGGACGGAGTGCCTTTCCTACCCAGGAATTGTATTCTTCCGCATTGACCAGGGCGGGGTGGGCTGTCTTCATGAAATTGGAAGCGGCTCCTTCGGCATAGGTGCCGAAGATGGCCCCTTCCTGCATGATGAGCTGTTTGAAGTCTTCCACATTTCCCGGCAGGTTCTTGACGGTATAGCCTTCTGCACGCAGTCTTTTGAGCAGGTTGTAGAGGGAAGGAACCACTTCCATACCGGAGGCGGTCAGTGCGCTCTGACCGACGCCTTTGTAATAGACGATGGCGACCTTCTTTTCAGAATTGGGTTTCTCCTTGAGGGAAATGTAGTTGTTGACAGTCTTCACAAAATTCTCGAGCCTTTCTGGAATGGCACGAGTCTGTGGCAGGCCTTCCTTGTCCAGGAAATGTCCGAAAAGGGCATAAGGTCGGATGGCGCCGTCAATTTCCGGAGTGACGACACTCTGGGAGAGGAAACCTCCGCTCATGCCCATCTTGTCCGCTTCCCATTCTTCCACCAGGGTGTTCACATTGAGCGGTGAGAACAGTGGAATGTTCCTTTCTTCCAGCATTTTGACCACCTTGTCGCCCATACGGCCGTGCGCCATGTTGATGAGGGCGGACGGGGCTACTGAGTCGATGAGTTGGAGCTGGGTGAATTTGCCGAAATCCCTTACCGGGAAGACCATGTTGCCGGTTTCTTCCAGTTTGAGGATGAGCTCGGAAGGTTCTCCCATCTGGCCGGTGATGATGATTCTCGGAGCTTCTTCTTTCCACAGATGCTGCTCTCTGAGGTATTGGGTGTAGAGGTGGTATTCGTCAAAACCCAGGTATTCGTTGTCCAGATCGGCCAAGTCCGGATGGTACATCATCTCGTAGGCACCTGGAACGGCGGATTCTGGTTTGTCGCAGAAGAAGACCTTCTTGTCAATGTCATTTCTGACATAGTTGAGCAGGCTTCTGTAGTTCTTTCTGCTGCTGGCCGTCAGATAGGTCATCAGGGTGTCCACATGGACAGAATCTACTGTGCAGATGTCATTGGTTGGATTGGTGGCGGCAATGGTGAAGATCGGCAGTCTCTTCTGTCCCAGTTCATGAACCAGGGCCCGTTTCTCTTCGGTGATGCGGAGTCCCATGCCATTAATGAACAGCATATCGCATTTTTTCAGTCCTTTGAGATCTTCTGGTGAGATATCCTTGATGTCAATGAAGGAGTTCGTGTTGGCCTTGGAAATCTGTCCCAGTTCGATAGCCTGAAAGTTCATGAAGCCGATACGGGTCTTTGAAAACCACTTGTTCCATGAAAGACCGATTGCAGCCACCACGATTGTGGCTGCTGCAAGTGTCAGGATATTTCTTTTTGTCTGTTTGCTTTTTTGCATATTCTATTCTTTGAAGAATTCTTCGATGTTCATGGAAAGGCCGATTGAGAAGGTCGTTCCCGTGGTGGTCGGAGAATTGTTGTAGTAATTGTCCGGTCTGTAATTGAACAGGTTGTCTATGATGGTGGAGAGATGTATTCCTTTCCAGATTTTTTGTGTCAGATTGAGTTTCCAGATGGTATAGCCCGGATAGGTCTTCTTGATGGTTGTCTCAAAGTCTCCATCTGTCGTGAACTGGTCTGTTTGTACTTTTGAGAGGAATCTTCCGGTGAGGGCGACATCCAGTCCATAGTTTTTCCAGTCATGTCCATAATTCACTTTTGCAGTCATGGTGTGGGGACGTGTTCCAGAAAGGACTGGTTTTCCTCGTTCTGCTTTTTCGTGGGTATAGACATAAGATATGCGGGCTCCTATTCCGCAATCCAACTTCATAGCAGCGGTCGCATCAATCCCACCGATTTGGAGAGGGGACATGTTGGTATAGACCATTCCCTTCTTCTCCTTGTTCCATACTGTCGTGATCTGGTTGTCAACAAAATTGTAGAAACTTGTCACGGTCACGTTCCAACCTTTCTTCATATATTCTGCGGAAAGGGAGAGGTTATGGCTCTTTTCAGGTTTCAGGTTGGGATTGCCGTAGATCATGAAAATGTTGGCCATATTGAAACTCATGTACATTTCCTTCAGGGTCGGAGCCCGGAAACCGCTGGCATAGGAGGCTCTGAGGGAACAGTTGTCGATTTTGTACATTACGCTTAGCTTTGGGGAGACATGGTGGAGTTTTGTCGCAGAAAACCAGTCATAGCGCAGACCGGCAATCAGGTTGAATTGTTTGATTGGATTCCAGTCGAACTGAGCGAATGCATCAGCTGTATGTTGTATATGACTTCCATTGTTGACGAACTGGTAGGACATGAGGTAGTCATACATATAGTCACTTCCTGTAGTGAGAGTGTGCTTTCCGTTGAAAGTATGGTTGTATGTCAGTCGGGCGGTTTGTTGTACATTGCAATAGTCTCTCAGATCTTTCCGGTCATAGGGAGTGAAGTTGCTTTTGTCATATTCGTCGAAGGACCAGGAACCTTCCAGCTGGTCCTTGTCGCTGAAATTCCAGATAGCTTTGGTTCCACCATTGAGACCTCTGTAACGTTCTTTCTTGATTTGACTGTTGTCCCTTTCTCGGAAGAAGTAACCGCTGTTGGCGATGATTTTCACTTTCCGGGATGGACTCCATACAAGCCGGTCTTTTATATTCCAGCTTTCATGTGCATAGATTTTGGTAATGTCATTCTTTTCTTGCTCTTCTTTTGGAAGTTCATTCGAAACTAGCTTGATTTCATCGACAGCATGTCTTTGGAAAGTGATGATATTGCTCACTTTCTTGATCTTGAATCCTATTGAACCGCAGTAGCGCAGGTCATTGTGACTGCCGTAACGGGTGTTGACATTGATGGTCCAAGGTTCTGTCGCATTCTTGCTGATAAGGTTCACGACTCCTCCCACTGCATTCGAGCCATAAAGAGAGGAGGCTGCTCCTTTCACGATTTCAATCTTTTCGACATTGTCCAGATTGAGACGGTTGTAGTCAATATTGTCCAAAGTTTCACCTGCCACTCTTTCTCCGTCTACGAGAAACAGGATGGAATTTCCTCCGAAACCTTGCATGTTGAGGGAGACCTGCTGGTTCATGGAATAGGAGAATTCAATTCCGGGGAGCTCTGCTTGAAGCAGGTCGGAAATATTGGTCGCATCCACTTTCTTGATGTCTTCAGAAGTGATGATCCGAGTGATGATAGGTGCTTCTTTCAGAAATTTCGGGGTGCGGGTTCCAGTAATGACTACTTCTTTTAGAAGGTCTTTGTCTGGTTTCATATAGATATTTTCTGTGATTTGATGCAGAGAGGGAGAAATCTTTTTTTCCTGGTCGAGATATCCAAGAAAACAGACACAAAGGATGGCGTCCTTTTGGCTGGAGATGACCAGTTCGTAATGTCCGTCATTGTCCGACATGGTTCCGACGGTCTGGTCTTCTTTCAGATAGATGGCTGCTCCAGGCAGGCTGTTCTGATTCTCATCATAGACCGTTCCGGAGATTCTGATCTGTGCAGAGACTGCAAGCTGGAAGACCAGCAATATCAGGGATGCAATAATGGATTTCTTGTACATTTATTAAAAATCAACTGGATAATGATATTTGATGGTGAGATTGCCGCTTACATATTTGACGAGCTGTAGTGCCAGATAGTGTCCGTTTTCCAGATGGATGAGATATACTTTTCCTGAAAGGGTGATGACTGGAGGCATTTCGTTGGTATCTTTGCGGATCCATGGTGCAATCTCCAAGTTTTTGGAAGAGGGAGCGTATTTTATAATTCCGTCCATCATTTGAGACATGTCAATGATGATTCTTCCTTTTTCTTCTGGGTTGTCAACGTCTTCTGGTTTGCAGGCAGGAATGTCTGGTATGAATTTACCTGCCGGGACTTTATCTAGTTTCGCCAGTTCTTCTAAAGAAGTATATTCTGTAGCCAGAATGGCTCCGTTATTGGTTTTGCAGTCGGTACGATGGAGGGCGATGTCCCAGATTTCCGGTTCACCATATGTCTTGCCGTCATCGGATGCTCCTGGATTTTTGATGTCTCTGACTTCAATATGCTTCTGTGCAAAATCGATATAGGTCCATTGTGAGTAGTCCTGAGGATTGATTTCAAGAGTTCCGTGATTTCCCAGGTCTTCGATGAAGCCCTCATCTGCCGGTTTGTCGTATAGATTGTCCAATATTCCAGTGCAAGATGGGAATGATACAAGTATCATTCCCATCATCAGACTCAGTAGGTTTATCTTGGGTGACATCATTGTTTCGCCCCTTCAAAAGTGAGGTTGATTTGCATTGGCATGGCGCCTGGAGTGATGTCATAGGCAACGTTGATCTTACCGTCTTTGACAGTACCTTTCAGACCGTTCTTGTTGACATATTTGGTTTCGCCAACTTGGATGCTGAATGCTGGTGCTTCCAGTGTGTAGAGATTGTTTTTCTGGGTAATTTTCACGTTCTTGATTTCAAGAGCAGGCATAGTCATTTTGCCACCCATTGCATCGAAAGTAGGAGTGACGATGGTCGCATTCTTTTTGGTGACGTCTTTGATGGTCAGAGTTCCGTCAATGCCAGGCATCGCGTTTTCTCCGACAGCCATTACGACTTTTCCTGCGTAGGTTCCGATAATTCTGCTATTGTCGATCCCGTTATTGTCGTTTTTGGATTCTTTTGAACATGAAATGCTTGCAAGGCAGATGGCAGCCATTGCGAGAATTGATTTTATTGTCTTCATTTTTCAAGATATTTAGATATTCTGTTTTTTTCGAGAATGAGATGGTTGCTCTTTGAGAACTTGCCATCCTGCTTCCTCAGTTTCTCACTGAGATTGCAAAGGTAGCTTGATATGGATTTCAGGGCAATACTCAATAATATCTAAAAATCTTTTGTCTGTTTCGGTCTGTATCCGTACAATTGGGTATCAATCACTTTTTGCCGCTTCCAGAAGGCTCATGGCTTCGTCTATGGTGAGGGCATTTTCGACGAGAAAATTGCCGGTCCGGGTTCTGCAGAGGGAGTCCAGATGAGCTCCGGAGTGGAGGGCCTCTCCCAGATCTCTGGCGAACGCACGGATGTAGGTTCCTTTTGTACAGGCGATTCTGATTTCCGCATGTGGCAAATGAAGGTCAGAATTGTCGCAGACATGGATGCGGCTGTTCCGAGGGTTTTCGTCCATGTTTTCCGGAACGGCTTCTATTCCTTCCGGACAGTATTTTTCCAGTTCGGCCTGGAAGATGGTGATGTTCTGTCTGGACAGGATTTCGGCTTCACTGTGATCAAAGTCCTGACCTTCCCGGACGGCTTGCCTGTAGAGTTTGCGTGCCAGTTCATAAGCTCTTACGCCGTCAATGGACTTGGCGGAGAAGAGTGGTGCAATCTGTTCCTGGGGGCCGATGAAGCCTTGAAGTGCCATACGGATATTCTGCTCATTGACTTCTTCTACCGGAAAGCGCCGGTCAATTTCCTTTTCCAGATCATAGGAAGGGGTAGTCGCTCCGAAAGAGATACCCGCCAGGTATTCCTTGTCGTGTTTCTGCAAGGTTTCGGCTTGTCTGGTGGCCGGTCCGATGCAGACCAGCAGTACGCCAGTCGCCAACGGATCCAGGGTGCCGGCATGCCCCACTTTCAGTTTCTTTTTCCCGAAATGTCTGCAGGCCGCCCATTTTATTTTCCGAATGACATCCGCAGAGGTCCATCGGTATGGTTTGTTCACCAGGAGGATGATTCCTTCAGGATACTGGTCAATGTCTGAGTGCAGAAGCACACGTTCTCCCTTACCGGCAAGGGAGGTTTTGTCAGCGACGAAATAACTCATGTCCAGATGATATGCAAGGGGTTTATCTAATTGGTATCTTGTCGATTCTTCTCTGGTGCCTTCCACCTTCGAAGTCTGTTTCCAGCCATTTCATGACAATTTGTTGGGCCATTCTGTAGGAAATGAAACGGGCAGGCATGACTAGTACATTCGCATTGTTGTGAGCTTTGACCAGTCTTCCTATTTCGGTCCCCCATGCCAGTCCTGCACGGATTCCTTGATGTTTGTTGAGGGTAATGGCCATGCCATCTCCTGTTCCGCAGAGAGCGATGCCACAGTCAGCTTCTCCTTTTTCAACGGCTTCAGCAAGAGGATGGGCGACATCGGGATAGTCCATGCTTTCAGTGGAATCTGTTCCGAAATTGATCATTTCATATCCTTTTTTTTCTAGCCAGTTGATAAGTTTCTGTTTGTATTCCACTCCTGCGTGGTCGCTGCAAATTGCAATTTTCATGGTGTTCTGTGTATTAATGAGGAAAGGGCAACTCTTGACGGGCAGCCCTTTCTTTCTATGATTGATTCAAGTTTTCTTTGATGAATTGGATGCGGTGGGAGAACTCGTCCTTTCCGATGAGGAAGACGATGTCCGCGATACCCAGTCCGCTGGATGCGCCTACCAGAGCAAGTCTCAGACAGTTCATGACTTTTCCCATCGGCCATTCATGCACCCGGATGTAGTTTTCAAGAGACTCTTCAATGTGCTCTTTGGTCCACGGACCTTCCAGAGCCATCAGCATGTCCGCTGCCTGGAGGGCCAGTTCGTAGTTTTCCGGTTTCCAGAACTTCTTGACATCCTTCTCTTCAAATGCTGAAGGGGCGACGAAGAGATAGCTTGCAATGTCCCAGAAATCGTGGACGAAGCTGGCGCGTTCTTTGATGAGGGTGACCACTTCCTTGACATAGCCACGGGTGAAGAGGTGCATATTGAAATCTGCGCCACAGGAATTGACCTGAGCTCCTTCTTTTTCTGCGCAGACTGGACAATTGACGATCTTGATTCCTTTCTTTTCCAAAATTGGGATATAGAGGTCGGTCAGTTCGTCTTCAGATTTCATTCTGAGGTATTCTTTGTTGTACCAATGTGCTTTTTCAGGATTGAATCGTGCACCTGACTTGACAATGCGGTCCAGACTGAAAGTCTGGATGAGCTCGTCCATGGAAAAGATTTCTCTGTCATCTCCCGGATTCCAGCCGAGGAAGGCGAGAAGATTGACGAAAGCTTCTGGGAAATAGCCGTCTTCACGGTATCCTCTGGACACTTCGCCCTCTTCATTGACCCAACGGAGCGGGAATACAGGGAAACCGAGCTTGTCACCGTCTCTCTTGCTCAACTTGCCTTTGCCGCTTGGTTTGAGAAGCAGGCTCAGGTGAGCGAAACGTGGCATGGTGTCCTGCCAGCCGAAAGCTTCGTATAGAAGATAGTGGAGTGGAAGAGAGGGCAGCCACTCTTCACCGCGAATCACCTCGGTGATTTCCATCAGATGGTCATCTACGATATTGGCAAGGTGATAGGTAGGAAGTTGGTCAGCTTTTTTCCAGAGCACTTTGTCGTCCAGTGTATCAGAATTCACTTCAATGTGTCCTCTGATGAGGTCGTCCATCTTGACCACCCTGTTCTCAGGCATTTTGAAACGGACGGTCCAGTCAGTAGTCTCTTTCAGCAACTTCTCGGTCTCTTCCTTTGTGAGAGTGAGGGAGTTGCGAAGGTTCTGGCGAGTTTCCTGGTTGTAGATGAATGTCTTGCCTTCAGCTTCGGCGGCGGCTCTCTTTTCGTTCAGTTCTTCGGAAGAGTCGAATGCGTAGTAGGCATAGCCGGCCTCTACGAGCTGTTGGGCATATTTGAAATAGATTTCGCGTCTCTGTGACTGTCTGTAAGGAGCATGCGGATGTTTTTCAGAGGGTGTCTCCACTACATGTCCGTTCTCATCCACTCCTTCGTCCGGGATGATGCCGCACCATTTGAGTGCTTCGATGATATAGGCTTCAGCTCCAGGTACGAAACGATGGGAATCCGTGTCTTCAATTCGGATGATGAAATCTCCTCCATGCTGCTTCGCATAGAGATAATTGTACAATGCAGTGCGTACTCCGCCCATATGAAGTGGGCCTGTCGGAGAGGGCGCAAATCTTACTCTAGTCTTTCTTTCCATGTTTCTTCTAAAATTTCAGCGGCAAATATACTGATTGTTTTTCGTATTCGTCTAATTTTCTTTTATCGCAATTGCTTGGAGACTCTTCTGATGGAAGCGGTCTGCTCCAGTTCGGCGATGGATGTGCCGGTTGGTACGCAAAGGCATGGAACTTCATTTTCTTCGAAATGGAATTTCCTGACATTCTCACTGCTGTTGAATCCCACTTTGACCACGTTGATTTCTTCTCTTCCCAAATCGATTTCTCCGTTTTCTTCTTCATGCTTTTTGTGAAAATCTTCATATTTGAAGTTTTTGTCAATCATGATGAGTTTTCCAATCTCAGGACCAGTCAGACCGATCAGGTTCATCTGGAAACCTGTGGCTATGGCTGTAATGTTGATGCGGTCGCCGAATTCCGGATCTTCTTCCAGAATGATGCCCCGCTTATATTTGTTCACATTGCCGATGTAGTTGGTGACCATATTGGTCAGCTGCTCCAGTTCGGACATATTCACACCGTTGTCATTCTTTCCTACGGTAATGTTGAGCAGGAGGTTTTTGGCTGTCTTCAAATCAAAATCGTTGAGAAGCGGACTTTCAAAGGCACCTTTCAAAGCATCTTGCATTCTATTTTTCCCTGTTCCTGTTCCATATCCCATGAGGGCGAGACCGCTGTTTTTCATCATGGTCTTGGCATCCTCGAAATCGACATTGACATAGCCCGGCTTCTGGATAATCTCAACGATGCCTTTGACAGCTGTCGCCAGCACTTCATCTACCTTCGGGAAGGCTTCATGAATGAGCTGGTTCCCGAAATGGGCGTAGAGGTTTTCATTGTTGATGATCAGAAGGCTGTCTACGTTTTTTTCCAATTCATGGATACCGTCCACTGCCTTGGACAAGAATTCATCCCCTTCATTTTTGAATGGAAGGGTAACGACGGCAACGGTCAGGATACCCTTGTCCTTGGCCATCTTGGCAATGACAGGAGAGGCTCCTGTACCAGTTCCTCCACCCATTCCGGCAGTGATAAATAACATCTGTGTACCGGTATTGATGACAATATCTTCTATAGTCTTTTGAGATTCCAAGGCGGCATTGCGCCCCTTGGTCGGGTTGGTTCCAGCTCCCAGTCCTTCGCCCAACTGTATCTTGATGGGAACGTTGCTTTTCTGCAAGGCCTGTGAGTCAGTATTGCAGACAATCATTTCGCAACCTTCGATATTTTGGTTATACATATAGTTGACTGCATTGCAGCCACCGCCACCTACACCAATTACCTTGATCAGTGCATTGGTCGGCTCCCATGTATTCGGTATTATTTCAATCATTTGGTCCATCATTCACTTCCTCCTATATTAATTATCCTCCTCCTGGTCGTCACTATTGTCGTATATCTTGTTGATGAGGTCGTCCAGAAAATGCCATCTCACCCCATTGCTCTTCTTGGCCGGCTTTTTCTTCTTCGGATCCTTTACTTCTTCCTCGTCTTCTGCTTCTTCTTCCAGCTCTTCTTCCAGCTCTTCTTCCTCTTCTGGTATCTGCGGCTCTTTGTATTGCTTGCGCAGATTTATGTTTTCCAATACCTCTGTCTCTTCTTCTATCCTTTCCTCTTCATCGTTTTCTTCTTCTGTGAGGGTGGAGGTCAGGCAATTGATGTTGTTTTCTTCTTTGGCCGCCAGAATCATGCCGATGGAATTGGCCAGCTCCGGTTTGGAAGAATCGATGTCATCTACGAAAGAGACAAGGTGGCGAGGATATCCGGTCCTCACATTGTAGCCGGACAATTCCTTGATGAAATTGGCCAGGTTGGCGAGATTGGCTCCGCCACCTGTGATGACCACACCATTTCTCAGTCGGTCAGCATAACCACTCTGTTCAATCTTGTAGAGGATGGCCTGTATGATTTCATTTGCTCTGGCTGTAATTACTTCAGAGAGGTACTGTACTGGAATTTGCTTGTAGCCGTTCATTTCCTGGTCCTCAATCTGAATGATCTTTTCCTGGAGAGACTGCAGCTTGTCTGGAATGCAGACACCGAAGGCCAGTTTGATGTTCTCTGCCAAATTGGCACTGATGGAACATTCTGTCCGGATGTCGTTGGTAATGGATTTTCCACCGAATGGGATGGAGGCGTAATATCTCAGAACTTTTCGGTTGTAGATGCTGACAGAAGTGGAACCTCCGCCGAAATCTACGAGTGCGACACCATTATCCATTTCATCTTCTGTCAAGACCGCCTTGGCAATGGTGGAAGGGGAGAAGTAGAGCCGGGTGGTCGCAATGTCCAGATCGTTGAATACCTTGTAGATGTTTCTGACTGAACTTTTCTTTCCGATGAAAAGTTTGAAATGTCCTTTGAACACTTTGCTGATGACTCCGATGATGTCTTGTTCAATCAACTGGAAATTTTCATCGTCCGAAAAAGATTGTGGAATGGCGACATAGAGTTGTTCCGTTTCTGGATTCTCGATAGGGTAGTCATTCTGTGCAATGCTCTTCAAACTCTCCACTTCCTCTGCAGTGATGCTTTCGTCAGGATTTGAGCGATCCATCTCCGCTTCAGCCGTCTCTTGACGGATGTCGCATTTAGGATAATTCACCACTACTTGTGAAATCTTCATCTGAAGCTGGTTTTCTGCTTCGTTGACCAGTTCATTCAGAATCGCAGATACTTTCTTGGGAATGAATACAGCACTATACTTGATTCCGTTCGCAGGTCTGTCGCCATGATAGATAATGCGTACGTCTTCTCCAGAAATCTGTGCGATCGTCAATACAATGTTTGACGTTCCCAAATCAATTGCAGCAATGTATCTTTCGTTCATATCTTGATCTTATGTTTTTTCTTCTTTATTTACAAACTATCTGTCCGCTGTTCTTTACGCTGACACTGGTATAGTGTCCTTCACCTTTCAACTTCACGATATATCGGTAATAGTCGCGGATCTTGGCAAACTTGATTTCATAATTGTCGGGAGGTCCGAACAGGAAACTCTCTTTCCCGATATTCGGTTTCAGGACAAGGTTGCCCTTCTTGTCTGCTTCAATGCTCTTGAATGCATTGGACCAGGTCTTGTCCTTGTTCATATATTGAATCATCAGGAGCAGGTTTTCCAGCCAATATTTCTGTTTCGGGCTGGTCAGAACTCCTTTCCAGTTCGGGTCAATACGGAAGTGTCCGATAATTTCTGTTAATCTTTTATCATAATTCTCTTTTGCAGGGAAGAGATAGCCGGTCTCGTCAATGAAGAAGCTTCCAGCATTGGTAACCAATTTGATGACAGGTGCCCTTTCTTCAATCCGGATGTTGAGCCGGCCGTTGGAGGTGATGAACGCCTCGCAATTCAAGATGGAGCTCTTCTCCTCCAGAATATTTTCCAACTTTTTCAAATCCAGGCTGTCCAGCGGTTCTCCGTTGTATCTTCCATATTCCTTGTCAATGATTTTCTTGATTTCCCTGTTGCTGATGAAGCCCAATTGGGAGGAGTCTGCTATTTCAATTTCAATTCCAGAACAGATTTTCTTTTTGTGCGACTTTCTTGTACTGATGTCAAGAGATAATATCAGTACAATCATGATCCCCAGAAGGGTATAGGCGGCTATTTTGGATTTTCTGCTCATGTTTCAGTTTTTCTCCGCTTTATTTCAATCTTTTTTCCATCATTTTCGTAATTGGTTCTATGAACCGATCAATATTTCCTGCACCGAATGTGCCCAAAACGTCTAGTGGCTCGTTGGCAAGATAGTCCATCAGCTCCTCTTTCCGGATGAGCACTTTCTCCGGTGCAGTCACCCGGTCGAAGATGATCTCGGAAGTCACGCCCGGAATCGGCTCTTCACGGGCAGGGTAGATATCCAGAAGAATCAGTTTGTCCAGCTGGCTGAGGGCCTTTGCAAATTCGTCGGCAAAATCCCGTGTTCTGGTAAACAGGTGAGGCTGGAAGATGCCGGTCAGTTTCCGGTGCGGGAAAATCCCCTTGATGGAACTGATGGCAGAAGCCAGTTCTGCCGGATGATGGGCATAGTCATCGATATAGGTCAATTCCCGGGTGTTCAGGTGAAGGTCCATTCTTCTTTTTACTCCACGGAATGAGCCAATCGCTTTGCGGATGGCCTCTGGATCCAGACCATAGATGATGCAAACGGCGGCGGCGCCTACACTGTTTTCGGCATTGAGCCAGCCCGGAACCCCCACTTTGATGTCCTCCAGCTTCCCGTTCGGGTAAATCAGATCATAGTGGGTATAGCCCAATTCGTCCTGCCTGATATTTTCAGGATGAAAATCGGCTCGGGTGTCTGTGTAACTATAGGTCAAAATTTGAGCTTTTGTGTCCTTTTCGGCAATGTCAAGCCCATATTTTTTGATGACGGTGCCCTTCACTTGAGAAGCAAAATCCCGGAAAGCCTGCTGGTAGTGGGCTTCGTCTCCATAGATGTCCAGATGGTCTGCATCCATTGCTGTCACCAATGCGATTTCCGGCCGAAGTTGCAGGAATGAACGGTCAAATTCGTCTGCTTCCACTACAACGTTGGGTTCGTGGTCCATCAGTAAGTTGCTGTCGTAATTTTGGGAAATGCCACCCAAAAAAGCAGAGCAGCCTGTTTCAGAATCTGTCAGGATATGGGCGACAAGGGTACTTGTCGTTGTTTTCCCATGAGTGCCGGCTATGGCCAGACAATGTTGCCCTCGGGTGATTTCTCCTAAGACTTGTGAACGTTTGAGTATCTTGTAGCCTTGCTTCTGGACATGCACCAGTTCTCCCATATCTGAAGGAATGGCCGGTGTGTAGATGACCAACGTGTCCTCTACCGATTGAGGAATGAAGTCTGTGTTATCTTCATAGTGGACCTCGATTCCTTCTTCCTCCAAATGTCTGGTCAGCTCGGACGGAGTACGATCATAACCAGAGACATGTTTTCCTTTGAATTTATAATATCGGGCGATGGCACTCATGCCGATTCCTCCGATTCCTATAAAATAGATGTTTTTGTATTCTTTGTTCATTTCTTTTCTTCTGATTTTTGATTTTCTTTATTTGACCAGACCGTAGGCCGTTTCTGCAATGGTCAGTGCCGCATCCGGCAGAGCCAATTTCCCGATATTGTCTTCCATGATATGCAGTTTCTCTTCATTTGCCAAAAGGGAGACTGCTTCCTTCATCAATATTTCTGGAGCATCGGCATCTTTCACAAAAATGGCGGCATTTTTTCTGACCAGAGCCATAGCATTATGGGTCTGGTGGTCTTCCGCCACGTTCGGGGAAGGGACGAAGATTGTCGCCTTGTGCAGCGCACAGAGTTCTGATACGGTGCTGGCCCCTGAACGGGAAATGACTATGTCTGCTGCCGCATAAGCCAGGTCCATGCGCTTGATGAAGTCATGATGCTGGATCTGCACCAGTCCGTCCGCAGCCTTTTTACGGGCTTCTTCCATGAACGCATCCATCTTCGCCTTGTAGTATTTGCCGCACTGCCAGATGACTTCAATGTCCTGGCCGCCTGGACATCCTTCTTCAATCCATTTCATCATGGACTTGTTCAGCGTGCCGCTGCCCAGACTGCCTCCCACGATGAAGATGTGCTTTTTGGCAGGATCCAGATGATAGAATTCATATCCTTCCTCTTTCATGGCAGGGGTAGCCGGCGATGAAACATCTTTACGTATTGGATTTCCGGTCAGGATGATCTTTTCAGCAGGGAAGAATCGTTCCATCCCTTCGTAGGCTACACAGATCTTGTCCACGCGTTTCCCCAGAATTTTGTTGGCAAGTCCTGCGAAGCCGTTCTGCTCCTGGATGAGGGCAGGAATTTTCTTGCTGGTCGCAGCCCAAAGCAGAGGAGCGCTGGCATAGCCACCGACTCCGATGGCGATGTCCGGCCGGTACTCCTTCACAATCTTGCGGGCCTTGTGCAGGCTGTGAAGAATCTTGAATGGAACTTGGATGTCATTGATGATGTTCTTGAAAGTCAACTGCCGTTGCAGTCCGACCATCGGCAGTCCGATGATCCGGTAGCCTGCGGCAGGCACCTTCTCCATTTCCATCTTGCCTTCTGCTCCGACAAAGAGTATTTCATTTTCTGGATTCAGCTCCTTCATTTTGTCCGCAATTGACACGGCCGGGAAGATATGTCCTCCTGTGCCTCCACCGCTTATGATGATTCTCAATGCTTTGTGTTCCATATTTGTCTTCTATTGTAATTTATCCAGTTCATCCATGCTGGATCGGATATTGTCTTCCGACAAATCTGATTCCAAAATCGGTGCGGATTGTTTGGTTTCTCTTTCTATATTTTCTTTGCCCAGTTTGCTCAAGTTCAGCAGGACTCCAAAAGCTGCACTGAATATCCAAAAGGAAAATTTTCCATGACTGATCATCGGCAAGGTTTGTCCCGATATCGGAAAAATTCCGATATTCATCAAGATATGGAACATTGCCTGCCCGGAAATAAGGAAGACAATGCCGACGACGGCCATTTTGCCGAATTCCTCTCGGATGTTGCGTACAATGATATTTCCCCTGGCGAGCAGACTGCTGTACAGAATCAGTACCAGCAATACGCCGAAGATGCCGTATTCTTCCACAATGAAGGCAAACATATAGTCTTCATAGATGATTGGAACGACATATTTCTGTGTACTGTTGCCTGGGCCTTTCCCAAACAGCCCTCCTTCCTTGATGGCATATTTGGCACTGATCGGTTGTCTTACTTTGTCTAGTACCTTCTGGAAATCAGCTGTTCCATCTGCTTCTTTCAATGCTTTTTCGTACTGGATATCAAATCGATTGAGTGAAGACTGGAGGTGGGAGAACATTCCTCCGTCTGAAATTCTGTTGAGAATCATTACAGAGGCGCTGACTGCTGCTGCGGCAATAGCAAAATGCAGGACATATCTGGGTCGGAGGATTTTTCCGATGACAATCATCACTCCACAGAGACCTATAATGAAGATACTGGTGAATAGACTCATTCCGGCGGCAATCACCGAGGCAAAGCCGATTGGAAAGTAGATGTAAATCCATTTGTTGAGTGTTTTGGTGGTCAGAAGTTTGCCTAGTTGTGGCTTTCTGGTGGCAATCTTTGAGTGTAGTATCTTTCCCCATTTCAGTTCATTCTCGTGATAACTGCTGATTGCCCAGGCTGTATACATGATCATTCCCAGTTTGATTACTTCCACCACATGGATATTCATTCCAAACACTTTGATGATCCTTTCCGCCTCGTTCATTTTTCCGACCTCGATGATGCCAGGCAATTTGATGCGCAAGATCAGGATCATCAGAAGACAGAAAGAAATGACAAATCCCCATCTGGACAGGGCCTTGATATGATTGTACTTGAACAGGAAGTACACAAGAGCTGTGATGCCCAAACCTACGGCGATGGTGAAGACTTGTTCTCGGATGATGTCAAGCCTTGTCATGTCGAGTTCCAATGCCAGCATGGAAGTGGAGGAGGAGATAGATAACATGGACACGATGATAAGCAGCATCAAAATGGTCAATATAATCTTGTCTCCCTTGATGTCTTCCAGCATTTGGAGAATGGGTAGTTCCTTCTTGTTCACGTTCTGATGTATTTTACAAATTTCTGACTGCTTCCTTGAATTTCCGGCCTCGGTCTTCATAACTCTTGAACAAATCAAAGCTGGCGCAGCAAGGACTCAACAATACGATATCGCCATCTTTGGCAAATCTGCTGGCGGCCTTGACAGCATCTTCCGCAGAGGTGGTGTCACAAATGTGCCCGCTTCCGACAATCGGTTCAAAAGCGGCGTGGATCTTCTTGTTGTCTAGCCCCAGGCAGACGATGGCCTTCACTTTCTCTCTGACAATATCTAGCATGAGACTGTAGTCATTGCCCTTGTCTTTTCCGCCGACAATCCATACGACGGGTCTTTTCTGTGCGTCCAGAGCATACCAGGCGGCATCCATGTTGGTGGCCTTGGAGTCATTGATGTACAGGACTCCGCCGATACTTAGGACAGGCTCCAGTCTGTGCTCGATTGGTTGGAAGGTCTCCAGTGAATTCCGGATGGTTTCGTTGTCAATACCAGCAGCTTTGGCGGCCAAGGCGGCAGCCATGGAGTTATAGATGTTGTGTTTTCCGCCTAAAGCCAATTCATTGAGCATGATGTCGCATTGGTCTTCCTTGTATCGGATGACGATTCTGTCTTTTTTCAGATAGGCTCCTTTTTCCACTTCTTGCTTCTGGGTAAAAGGAAGTTTCTGTGCCTTCATGAGAATTTGGTTGAGGTGGTTGATGGTGATTTCATCGTCAGAATCGAAGATGAAGCAGTCTTCACTTCTCAGATTTCTGGTAATCCTGAATTTGGCCTTGATGTAATTTTCCATATTGTACCCATATCGATCCAAATGGTCTGGAGAAATATTGGTAATGATGGCGATATCGGGTCTGAAGTCATAGCAGTTATCTAGTTGGAAACTGCTGAGTTCCAAGACATAATAGTCAAAATTTTCTGTGGCGACCTGATAGGCGTAGCTTTTCCCGATGTTGCCGCCCAATCCCACATTCAGTCCAGCCTGTTCCAGCAAATAGAATATGAGAGAAGTCGTGGTGGTTTTACCATTGCTACCTGTAATGCAAATCTTCTTGGCATGGTCATATCTTCCAGCGAATTCAATCTCTGAGATGATATGAATGCCTTTTTCTATCAATTTTTTAATTAGCGGTGCCGTGTCCGGTATTCCTGGACTCTTGATGATTTCGTCCGCATTGAGTATCAGGTCTTCCGTGTGGTGCTTCTGCTCAAACGGGATTTTCCATTTTTCCAGCATCTGGATATATTTTTCTTCAATGGCACCATTGTCTGAAAGGAATACGTCAAATCCCTTTACCTTTGCGAGAACAGCGGAACCTACTCCGCTTTCACCACCTCCAAGAACTACTATACGTGACATTTTCTAATATTTTTAATCAGTTTGTCTGCCCAAATGTTGCAGACCGACAATTATAACCAAACCAATAACCAAGTCAGCAATGCGCAGACTATCCCGGCCGCCCAGAAAGAAGCCACAATTTTGGTTTCCTTGATGGCATGTGCCGGACGCTGGATGAGGGCCGGTATGCCTTCTTTCTGGAAATGATGATGGAGTGGAGTCATCTTGAAGATACGTTTCCCTTCACCATATCTGTGCTTGGTATATTTGAAATAATATCTCTGCAGCATGACAGAGAGACCTTCCACTGCAAATACTCCGCATAGAACAGGGAGTAGAAGTTCTTTTCTCAGCAATACCATGGATACGCCCATGATACCTCCCAGTACCAGGGAACCTGTGTCTCCCATGAAGACTTTGGCCGGGAACACATTGTAGTAAAGAAAGCCGATGACAGCACCGGCAAATGCGCTCAGATAGATGGCTATCTCTTCACTTCCTGGAATGAACATCACCCTGAAATGTTCTGCAGTTACGATGTTGGTTCCTAGTCCGGCCAGGACAATCATCATGATGCTGGAAATGACAGAACTGCCTGCTGCCAATCCATCCAGGCCATCTGTCAAGTTGGTTCCATTGGAACCGAAGAAAACGACGAGGATGATGATCAGTCCATAGATGATCCATCGCATGGTTTGTCCGAAGTCTCCTTTGAACGGGTTGAGCCAATTGTAGTCAAATGTGTGGTTCTTGATGAACGGGAAGGTTGTTGCAGTACTTTTTTCTAGGACAACCTCATTTACGGTGACTTGTTCTGTCTCTTCTGTGGCTGTTTTTTGTGCGGCCTCAGTTCTTCCGGCAACAATGTCATCATTTACACACACAGTGCCGGCAATGATGAGCCCCAGGATAACTTGGAACACAATCTTGACTGGACCGGGCATACCGGCCTTGTTGTGCTTGAATACCTTGATGTAATCGTCAGTGAAACCGATGGCTCCGCACCAGAAGGTGGTGAGCAGCAGCAGCTGCACATAGATGTTGTCCAGCCGGCAGAACAAGAATGCAGATACGGTAAGGGCAAGGATGATGATGATGCCGCCCATGGTGGGTGTCCCTTTCTTGGACATTTGTCCTTCCAGTCCCAAATTGCGGATGGTTTCTCCAATCTGGTGTTTCCTGATCCATTTGATGATCATCCCCCCAAATACCAAAGCGATGACCAATGCAGTTGCAAAGGCCAGACCGGCTCTGAGAGGAAGTGATGTAAGTTGATGGAGCATGATCTTTTTATTTTATCATTTCATTAGCTGGAACACTTCATCGACGATTTCGCTTTCGTCGAAATGTCTGTGTTCAGTTCCTGTTATCTGGTAGGTTTCGTGTCCTTTTCCTGCCAGCAAGATGGTGGAACCTTCCTGTGCCAGCAAGATGGCGGTTTTGATGGCTTCCTTGCGGTCTTCAATGAAGAGAGTTTTTTTCAAACCTTTGAATCCGAAGCCTTGCTTGATGTCTTCTAAAATTTCTGACGTCTTTTCGGTGCGGCTGTTGTCTGAAGTCACGAAAATGCGGTCTGCATATTTCTCGGCAATCTGCGCCATTTCCGGACGTTTTGTTTTGTCTCGATCTCCACCACAACCAAACAGGCAGACCAGTTCTCTTTCCGGTGCAATTTCTCTCAAGGTCTTCAGCACATTTTCCAAGGCGTCGGGAGTGTGGGCATAGTCGATGACCACATTGATGTCTTTGGGACCGTTGAGGGTTTCCAGTCGGCCTTTCGCAGACTGTAATTGACTGATGGCCACCAGTACTTCATCTTCGTCTGCTCCCAGTACCCGAGCTGTTGTGTAGATAGCCAGAAGATTGTAGGCATTGTGTTTTCCGATCAGGCGAGTCCAGGTTTCTTTTCCGTCAATCTTCAATTGCATACATTCCAGGCTCTTTTCCATGATTCGGCAGGTATGGTCGGCCATGCTCTGGCAGGAATAGGTAATGATTTGTGCCTTGGTATTTTGTACCATAATCATTCCATTCTTGTCATCAATGTTTGTGATGGCAAAAGCATCTTCCGGCAGTTGGTCAAAGAAGAGCTTCTTGCAACGGAGATATTCTGCGAAAGTCTTGTGATAGTCCAAATGGTCATGTGTCAAGTTGGAGAATATTCCTGCTTTGAAGTGCAATCCAGCCACTCTTTCCTGTTCCATCCCGATAGAACTGACTTCCATGAAACAATACTCGCAGCCTTCTTTCACCATTTCATCCATCAGAGAATTGATGGTGATGGGGTCAGCTGTAGTATTGGCTGTAGCGGATTCTTTCGTGCCGACATAGTTGGCAATAGTGGAAAGCAGTCCGCAGTTATATCCGAGGGACATGAATAACTGGTATAGGAGAGAAACCGTGGTGGTCTTGCCATTTGTACCGGTGATTCCGACCAATGTTAATTTTTCAGAAGGATGGTCATAGAAATTGGCAGCCATCATTGCGACAGCGTGTCTTGAATTGCGTACTTTGATCCAGACGGGCTGGACAGTCATGGTTCGTTTCAATTCTTGGACAGCAGTCTCTTCTTCGTATGCGATGGCGACCGCTCCTTTTGCAAGGGCGGAAGGAATATAGGTGTGTCCATCTCCCGCATGGCCCTTGACGGCGATGAAGAGGGCCGTTGACTCCACTTTTCTGGAATCGGTTGCGATGGAGGCAATTGAGATGTTTCCATCTCCCGTTATTTCTAGTACATCGCTGTCTTTTATGATTTCTGATAGTTTCATGTTACTACCTGTTTAATTTTCTCTTTTATTCAATTTTGGCATTGGGCCTTTCTTGCTCACGGTCTCTCCGTTGGCAGGGTCCAATACATATAATTTGTCCACAATGGTCCGGAAGGCTTTGGCCGGCAAAGTTCCTCCATAGAGCAGTCCGCTTCCAGGATAGGAATACATGACCACTATGGTGGTATATTTGGGGGCATCTGCCGGAAAATAGCCGACAAAGGTGGCTTGATATTGGATTCTTCCTTTTGAATCAATGTAGCCGCCACTGCCTTGCGCAATTCGTGAGGTGCCGGTCTTGCCAGCGACTTCACAGGCGGAATTGATAAGAGCCCATTTGGCGGTTCCGTCCCTTGTCACGCTTTTTAATGCACGGGTCAGAGTGTCAGCTGTTGCTTTTGAACAGATTCTTCCGTTGAGCAGTTTGGGACCGAATTCTTTCACGACCTTTCCATTGTTTTCAATGCTTTCCACCAAATACGGTTTCTGCATGGTTCCTTTGTTTGCAATGGCATTGTAGAAGGTGATGGTGTGGAGTGGTGTCAACTCAACATTGTAGCCAATCGCCATCTGGCCTAAGTCAGTGGCACTCCAGTTCCCTTTGTTTGGGGTCGGGATGTAAGGACTGCGAAGTCCTTCTATATCAAATTCGAAGTCCGCTCCAAGTTTGAAACTGTAGAGCTGGTCAATGAATTTTTGCGGATTGCTTCCGTAATTGTCTATAATCAGTTTTCTGAACATATAGTTGGAAGAAATCTCAAATCCATGCAAAATGCTCATGGTGTTTTTTTGGGTCTTCTTCTCATAGTCCACTACATGCCAGTCGGGTTTGAAGTATTTCAGCCGACCGTGATTGGTTGGAATTTCCTCATCTAGAGATTCAATCTTGCCGTCTTCCAGCAGGCTCATCAGGCTGGCTGTCTTGAATACGGAACCTGGTTCGCCACTTCTTCCAATTGCCATATTGAGTCCTTCATAGAGGAGGTTTGAGGAGGAATCCCGGAGCAGGTTGACCATAGCCCGGATTCCGCCTGTCCTCACATCCATCACAATAGCGCAACCTCCCTGTACCTTCTTGCTAGTCATAATCTGCTCTCGGAGGGCTCTATCTGCAATGTCCTGTATATCAATGTCAATGGTCGTCCTGATGTCGTATCCGTTTTTAGGTTTTACCCAAGAACTGTCGTAGTTATGGATTCTCTGTCGGTTGTCTGATAATCTCATCCATTCATATCCTTCTTTGCCATGGAGGGCATAGTTGAACTTGCCTTCCAGGCCAATGGCATTGTTGCAGTCACCGTAGTTGTTCTTGACATATCCGATGGTCCTCCTTGCCAAGTTGCCATAGGGATATTGCCGTGTGTCAATGGTCTTGGGCAGAAAGCCGCCCTTGAAGCGTCCTCTTCTGAACAGGGGGAGCCGCTTGACTTCCTGCAAGGTCTTATAGTCAATCAGATAACCAATCTTCAGATATTTCCGGTTGTTCTTTCGAGCCTGAACAATTGCATTGTAATACTGGTCGGCAGATTTGTCTCTATAAATTTTTGCCAGTCCTGCTGAAAGCTTCCTCGCATCTTGGAGCCACATTTTCTCGGAGTCCGGCTTGTGTGCAAATTCCGCTTTGCGGACGCTGGGATCCATTTCTACCTGATACATGGGAGAGGACATTGCAAGTAACCTGCCATCCTTGGCCAGGATGGAACCTCTTTCTGGTCTCAAGAGGATTTTTGCACTATTCGGTTTGAACAGTCTTTCGTATTTCGGTTCCAATCTATAGGCGCACTGTATATAGACGATTACTCCCAGCACAACAACGCATGCCAGGATATAGAAGAAATGGAAACCCAGAAGTATCTTGGCAATCGGGTCTCTTTTCTTGTCCTCCATATTTACGCCGTTCTTTTTCATCCGTCACTATTTCTCTATCGTATATGCCGGTTTGTCCGGCATCGCCACCGTGGAACCTTTCATTTCAAGCAACTGTTCAATCTTGCTGATACGATTGAAACTGGCCAGTTCCAAGGTCATGTTGGTATGTTCAATCTTCAGTTCTTCAATTACGTTCTTGTTATATTCGACGTCCCTCATCGTCTTTTCCACCCCGATTCTCAGAAGGATAGTCAGCCACATGAGTACGAAAGCATACAGGATGATGGGGAAACATCTGTTGGCTCTCAGTCTCATGAGCAGTTTTCCCATCAATATCGCCACCACGATATTGTGTATAGTCTTCCATATTTTCTTCCAGCTGAATTTCATCGTTGATCTGTTGTCTGGTCAGTTCTTTCTGCAATTCTCAATTTGGCGCTTCTTGCCCTGGTGTTGGTCGCAATTTCCTCTTCTTGTGGCAGAATCGGCTTGCGATTGACAGTCTTGTAGGGAGATAGGCTGTTGCCGTAGAAGTCTTTCTGGACCTCTCCGCTGATATTGCCACTTTTGATGAAGTTTTTCACCATCCTGTCTTCCAGTGAATGGTAGGTAATGACTACCAGTCTCCCTCCAGGTTTCAGACAGGAGGCGGTGCCTGCCAGAAACTTCTCCAGAGATTTCATTTCTTGATTGACTTCAATCCTGAGTGCCTGATAGATTTTTGCAAGGTATTTGTGCCCGGCAAATTTGGGCAGGACCGGAGCCAGTATTTTGTCCAGATCTCCTGTGGTCAGGATAGGAGACGTTTGTCTTGCAGTTGCAATCAGCTGGCTGACTTTCCGGGCATTGTCCACCTCTCCGTAGATACGGAAAATCCTTTCCAGATCGTTCTGCTCGTAGGTGGAAAGCACGTCGGCCGCCGTGGTGGGAGCTGCTGTGTTCATTCTCATGTCCAGTGGCGCATCATAGCGGAAGGAAAACCCTCTTTCTGCTGTGTCGAACTGGTGAGAGGAAACTCCCAAATCTGCTAAAATTCCATCGATTTTTGCCTCTTGAGGATTTTCAATGCCGTTCTCGTAGGCCTGGCAAATGACATAGTTGTGCACAAACCTGAAATTGTTATGCACCAGGATCAGACGGGGATCGTCGATTTTATTGTGGATAGCGTCGCTGTCACGATCGAAGGCGATGACCGTGCCGTTTTCGGATAAGCGTGAAAGAAGTTCGGCGGTGTGCCCACCGCCTCCGAATGTGGCATCGACATATATTCCATCTGGATTGGTCACGAGAGCAGTAATGCTCTCATCGAGCAAGACTGGTGTATGATATTCTGACATTACCTCTATTCTCCTATTTTTCTAGGGATATCTTTTCGGCAATGGCAATGTATTCTTCGTCGGAAAGGTCGTTTTGTTCAAATTTCTCTTTCGCCCAGATTTCAATTTTGTAGTCGTTGCCCGAAAAAACAATCTCCTTGGTTACACCAATTGACTCCAACAGTTTTTTGGGGATAGATATACGTCCCAGTTTGGCATCTGGCTCGACAATAGCTCGATTACGCATATATTCCCTCCAAAACATAGCGTGATCTCTGTTGAAAAAATTTAGTTTTGACTTGACTTCCTGGCTCTGATGTTCCCATTCTGCATAGGTGTACATCTCCAGACAATCTGAAAAGATGTCTTTCTTGATGACGAACCTCATGTCTGAATCGGCGGACATGAGGGATTTGAATGACGAAGGAAAAACTACTCTTCCCTTGTCATCAATCTTTGCCTCGTATTCGCCGATAAATGTTATCATTTCTTCTTTTCACGCTTGAGAACAAAGATAAGTATTTATTTCCATATTCTTCCACTTGATTCCAAAATTTTCCACAAAGTTCTTCGCTTCCTTCCGGAAGAAGCGGAAAATTTTGTTTCTCCGTCAGTTTCAATCAGATAAACCCCTTTCCTGCCGAATATATCAGAGGAAGAAATTGCATATGAACACTTTTTGATTTATCTTTAAAAATCATACAACTCATACGACAAGTTGGCTATGTTGCGACTGTTTTTTTCTATATTTTATGCCTTGCTGCTGCTCAGTACAGTCATGGTCATCATTTTTGATGATGGCGATTCTGGCAGGAAAGTGGCGTGGTTGCTGATTATCTCCATACTGCCAGGCTTCGGTCTGCTGCTTTATGTGCTTTTCGGGATCAATTACCGCCATCACTGGTTCTTCAAGAGAATGCATCAGAAGTCCATTGATGCATTTGAAGAAGGAATCAATCCGGAAATCTATCGGTTGCTGTTCAGGAAGACAGGTGAAACCATGGTTGATAGCCGGTTTTCACCACTTGCCCGGCTGCTCAATACCCAGCCTTCCACTACGGTGACAAATGACAACGATGTGGAAATCATCACTTCTGGAGCCCGTAAATTTGAATTGCTGATGGACGATCTCCGTAATGCAAAGGAAGATATCCACATGGAATATTTTCTTTTTGGAAAAGATGAAGGCAGCAAAAAGATCCGGAAGCTCTTGATGCAGAAGGCCAAGGAGGGAGTTCGTGTCCGTTTTATCTATGAGAATGTGGCCAATTTCCCAATATCTCCTCTCTATTATTCTGATATGAGGAAGGCTGGGGTGGAGGTGGTCAAGTTTACCAATCCGCGCAACCACCTGATCAATTTCATCACCAAGCTCAATTATCGCAATCATCGTAAGATTGTCGTGATTGACAATAAGATAGGTTATACGGGAGGAATGAATATCGGAGATCGCTATTTTCATGTCTGGCGTGATACCCACATGCGGCTGACCGGCAATGCGGTCGCCGGACTCCAGTACATTTTCCTGGATTCCTGGATTACTGCAGGAGGTAGTCTGGATCATCCGCTCAAGCATTATTTTCCACAGTCCCGTCCGCATTTCTCGGATGAGGGGAAGAAATGGGAGGAAAAGGACAGTCTGGGGCAGTTGGAGGAACAGGAGATTCCTGTTGTCCGGAATGAGCACGATCCCGGCATCGCTACCGTCCAGAAGCCGTTCTCTCCAGAGCTTCTTGCCCAGGCCGATCCGGCTGGAAAACAGGTGCTGCTGAAAAACCGTCTGGTGCAGATTGTGCCGGATGAACCGGATTCCAAATGGCCACTTATCCAGATGAGCTATGAATGGATTTTGTCCAACACGAAGGATTATATTTATCTGCAGACTCCTTATTTCGTTCCTCCAGAGTCTATTCTGTTTGCTTTGAAATCGGCGGCCTTGAGAGGCGTGGATGTTCGGCTGATGGTTCCTGCCAAGGCAGATTCATTTTATATGGGACCGGTCAACAAGGCTTATTTTGAGGAATGTCTCAAAGCCGGAATAAAGATTTACGAAAGAGAAGGAGAATTCATTCATTCAAAGACCTTTGTGGCGGATGATTATTTGAGCTGTATCGGAACGGCCAATATGGATTTTCGTTCGTTCAACATCAATTACGAAGTGAATACCTACATATATGATCATGAGGCGGCCTTGTTGAATAAAGCCCTGTTTGTCAAGGATATGGAGAAATGTCGGCAAGTGGATTTGGAAGGCTGGAGCCGGCGAGGCTGGGGAAGAAGGTTTGTCCAGAACATATTGCGCCTGTTCGCTCCCTTGTTATAAAAATAGAACCTGATCGGCTTGGTCAGGTTCTATTGAGAATTGTCTGGCAGACAGAGATCAGACTCTCTCGCAAATGAGAGTGGCTGAGGTACATTCTATCACTTTTACATCCACATAGTCTCCAGCTTTGTGCTCGGTGTCCGGGAAGACGCACATCTTGTTGTTGGAGGCCCTGCCGCAGAGTTCGTTTGCATTCTTCTTTGATGGTCCTTCCACCAGCACTTTGAATATTTTTCCGAGATCACGTTCGTTGCTTTCGAGGCTCAACTGGTTTTGAAGTTCAATGATTTCGTTCAGCCTTCTGGTTTTCACTTCAGGGGAAATGTCGTCTGGGTAGTGTCTTGCGGCCAGGGTGCCAGGCCGCTCGGAATATTGGAACATGAAGGCATAGTCATACCCGACTTCTTTCATCAGATTTAAGGTGTCTTGATGGTCCTGTTCGGTCTCTCCGCAGAAACCGGCGATGATGTCTGTCGTGATATTGCAGTCCGGCATGAGACTTTTTATTTTCCTGACACGGTCAAGATACCACTCTCGAGTGTAGCGTCTGCGCATTTTCTCCAGCATGGCATTGCTGCCGGATTGGACAGGGAGATGAATGTGACGGCATATGTTTTCGTACTGGGCCATGGTCTCTATTACCTTGTCACTGATGTCTTTAGGGTGTGAAGTGGAATATCTGACCCGAAGTCGCGGGTCAATTTCGGCCACCATCTTCAGCAAGTCGGCAAAATCAACGGTCTCTTCTCCATTTTTCCAGCAGTAGGAGTCTACATTTTGTCCTAGCAATGTCACTTCCTTGTAGCCTTTGTGGAAGACATCGCAGGCTTCTCTCACGATGCTATGAGGATCTCTGCTGCGTTCTATGCCTCTGGTGTAAGGAACGACACAGTAGGAACAGAGATTGTTGCAGCCTCGCATGATGGAAATGAAAGCGGATACGCCGTTTTTGTCTGTCCTGACAGGGGTTATCTCTGCGTAAGTTTCTTCTTTGGAAAGTTTCACATTGATTTGAGGGTGCCCTGAAGCCAGGTGTTCCAGCAGGTCGGGAAGTGTTTTGTAGGCATCCGGACCAGCCACAATGTCCACTTTGTCTCCTTTGATCAGCTGGTCGCCCAATCTTTCTGCCATACAGCCGACGATGCCGACGATAACTTCTGGATGCTGCTTTTTGTAGGTGTGGAAGTAATCGATTCTACCCCAGACTCTCTGTTCCGCATTGTCCCTGATAGAACAGGTGTTGGCGAGGATGATGTCTGCTTCTTCAATGTTCTCCGTCCTTTCATATCCATGACGGCCAAGAATGGCAAAGATGACTTCAGTATCACTGACGTTCATCTGACAACCATAAGTCTCTATATATAGTTTCTTGTTTTCCATATATTATGTATATCCAATTTTTGTGTTCAGATTACAAAGGTAGTATTTTTTAGCAAAACATTATTTTTTCATTATATTTGTGAATTGACAAATATGTGAAAGATGTTGAAGTACAGACGTATTTTTATTGTTTTGATGCTCGGTTTATCCCTCTTTCTTACGGGTTGTACCGGCTTGTCCAAATTGAAGGAACTTCGAGTGTTGGATTACAAGATTGAAAGTGTAGATATGGACGGCAGGGATGTGCAGGCCGTTCTCAATGTCAAGATAGATAATCCATCCAAACAGTTGTCCGTGTCGGATGTGAAAGGAAGAATCAATTTGAAAGAGGATGAAGTGGCAGTCTATCGTGCCAATCCGATAGTGATAGACGGACAGGCGACGGGAAACTATCCGGTTGTGGTTCGGTTCTCATTGTCAGAAGAGATGTCTATGTTTCGTCTGCTCACCATGTTGAAGACCCTCCATATGGATGATTTGAGCACTGATGTGAGTGCAAGATTGAAGGTGAAGGGAGGAATCAGGACCAAGGTGAAGCTTGACCGGTATCCACTCGGCCGGATGGGCAGAAGTTTTCTCGGTAAAATGAAAAAGAAACGAATATGATGAGCAAGATAAAGATTGCATTGACGGCCATGGCATTTGTGCTGGGCGCAATGGTAGAGGTCCGTGCACAAATTCAGGAAGAAAGAACGGCTGTTTTGGACAGTCTTGATGCGTTTAGACCGGTTATGGTGGATTCTACCCTGATTGGAAAATCCATCTTCAATATTTTGCCTTCCAAATATAATGGTCACCGGATTGATGTGAATATACATCAATCCAAGTTGATAGCGGATGCCTTCAGACGGCACATTGAATCGGCAGAAAAGCGTGTTGTCAGTGGCTACAGAGTCCGTATCTATTTTGACAACAAGCAAGACTCAAGGCTGGATTCCGAAACCGCCCTTTTGAATTTCCGCAAGTTGTATCCGGAAATTCCCGCATACCGAAGCTATCAGAATCCTTTCTTCAAGGTGACCGTAGGCGATTACCGGACCAAATCTGAGGCATTGTTCCTTTTGAACCGGATCAAGCATAGTTTTCCTTCCGCCTTTGTGGTGAAAGATGAAATTCAGTTTCCTTTGTAGTTCTAACGATATTAAGTCCAGTCATGATAAAACAGGAATTAGCACTAAAGCAACAGCAGAAATTATCCCCTTTACAGATACAGACCATCAAACTCATTGAACTTCCTGTTCAAGAATTGGAGCAGCGTATCCGTCAGGAGATTGAAGAAAATCCTGTTCTGGATGACAGTACTCGGGAAAAGTCAGATGATGAAGAAACTCCGAGAGACGTTTCTCTGTCAGAAATTTCAGAGGATGACTCCATACCAAACTACAAGTTGCATGTCAACAATTACGGAAAGGATGAACGTCCGCAATACAATAGTTTTTCTGTAAAACAGAGTTTCATGCAGAGTTTGTTGGAACAATTGGGATTCCGCTCTCTCTCTGAACATAAATTTGCGGTCGCTTCTTTCATTATCGGTAGTCTCGATGACGATGGTTATCTTCGTAGAGACATTGAAAGCCTGGTAGACGATTTGGCGTTCCGAGCCAATATCGAGACTACTTCTGAAGAGATTCTGGAGTTGCTTTCCATCATTCAGGAACTGGAGCCGGCCGGAGTGGGAGCCAGAGACTTGAGAGAATGTCTTCTGATTCAGCTACGTGGAATGAAGCAAACGGAGGATGTCCAGAATGCAATCCGGATTGTGGACGGCTTCTTTCAGGAATTCTCCAGCCGCCATTTCAGCAAGATCATGTCCAAATTGGGACTGGACAAGGAAGAGATGAAACGTGCGATGGACAAGATTGTCAAGTTGAACCCTTCTCCAGGTGGACTGGTGGATGATTCGTACAATGACCAGGCGCAGCAGATCGTACCGGATTTTGTCCTGGACTATTCTGACGGCAATCTGGAACTGACCATGCCCCGTTTTTCCATTCCGGAAATCAAGATCAGTCCGAGATACAATGAAATTCTGAAGGATTCTGCCAACAATACAGACCGGAGGCAGAAGGAGGCGATGTCTTTCATCAAACAGAAGCTGGATTCCGCAAAATGGTTTGTCGAGGCGCTCAAGCAACGTCACAATACGCTGTATTCCACCATGAAGGCCATTGTGGACTATCAGCATGAATACTTTATCGATGGAGATGAATCCAATCTCAAGCCGATGGTTCTTAAGGATATCGCTGAAGTGACCGGATTTGACATTTCCACTATCTCCCGTGTTGTAAACAGCAAGTACATCGAAACGCATTTCGGCATCTTCCCGTTGAAATATTTCTTCTCCGAAGGTCTGGAAAATCAGGATGGGGATGAGGTCTCCACCAGAAAATTGAAGATGGTCCTCCAGGAATGTGTCGATGCCGAAGACAAGCGCAGACCGTTGACCGATGACCAGCTGGTCGCTGAAATGACGGAACGCGGATACAAGGTCGCCCGTCGGACAATTGCCAAATACCGAGACCAGTTAGGTATTCCTAAGGCTCGGCTCCGTAAGGAACTTATATAGGAATGATAATTGGAACCGATAAAAGAATCCCCACAGCATGCTGTGGGGATTCTTTTCATATAGAAATATTGAACTAGAGTTTCTTTCCGTATGCAAGGTCTCCGGCATCTCCCAAACCGGGCACAATGTAGGAGTGGCTGGTCAGTTCTTCATCAAGAGCTGCTGTCCAGAGGGTGATTTCATCCTTTGGAAGGGTCTTTTGCAGATATTCAACGGCGAAAACGCTTGCTACCGGGCATACGAGGTGAGTATGTTTAGGTTTGCCGTCTTTGCAAAGATAGTTATAGGTGATTTCAATGGAAGAACCGGTGGCCAGCATGGTGTCTGCAAGAATAAGAATCTTGCCTTCAATGTCTGGGGCGGTGGCATATTCCACATTTATATGGAAAGAGTCACCTTTGTCATATTTCCTGTAAGCTGCGATGAAAGCATTTTCTGCATTGTCAAAGACATCGAGGATGCCTTTGTGGAGAGGAAGGCCGGCACGGAGAATGGTTGCAACCACAATCTTGTCGTCGGGAGTGTTGATCTCTGCGGTACCGAGAGGGGTAGTAACTGATTTCTTGGAGTAGTTCAGTGTCTTGCTCAGTTCATATCCGAAGATGTGTCCCAATCTTTCAAGATTGGTGCGGAACCGCAATCTGTCTTTCTGGATATTCTTGTCGCGCATTTGCGCAATGTAATCATTGAGGACTGAATTAGTCTCACCGAGATTGATAACTTTCATTGATTTCGAATATTTTGGTTTACTCGAAAAACAAATTTAATCATTTTTATTGGAAAAACCGTTGTTTTCAACGATTGTTACAGAATTGTCCGAAAAACTGAAGAATTGATTGTCAGAAATGACAATGTGGTCAATTAAGGAAACGTCAAAAGGCTCGAGAGCTTTCTTCAGGTGTTCCGTTTGGCAGATGTCCGCCTTCCCTGGCCGAGAATTGCCGGAAGGATGGTTGTGTACCAGAATAATGCCGCTTGCTTTCTTTTCCAGAATTTTCCGGAGGATGATTCTGATGTCGATGACTGTGCTGCTCATCCCGCCGTACGAGAGCCGCTCTTTGGAAAGTATATAGTTGGCGCGATTGAGGAAGATGACCCAGCATTCCTCATGGTCTAGACCTCTCATGCCGGGTGCCATCAGATTGTAGATCATTTCTGGTCCGGTAATTGAAATGCCGTTGGTGGCGGAACTCTCGCAAAATAGTTTCCGTCCCAGCTCCATGACTGCCATGATGCTGGCGGCCTTGTCTTTACCAATGCCGTTAATGGCTGTCAGCCGTTCAATGGACATGGCCGAAAGTGCAAGCAGTGAGTGTCCGGCCAGGTTCAGCAGCTCCCTTGCCATATCAACGGCATTCTTCTGTCCGGCCCCGGTCCTTAGGACAATGGCGAGCAGTTCGGCGGTACTCAGTGCCTCTGGCCCTTTTGCAAGCAGTTTCTCTCTCGGCCTGTCTTCTGGTGATAATTCTTTGATCTTCATCTTTTCCCTTTCGTGAAATGTTCATGTCTGTCTCTGAGGCGAAGATGGTAAAGAGAGAAAGAAAAAGCCACGGAAACTGTCTTTTGTTTCGTGGCTTTCAATGATTTTTTCCGGAATTGTTGTTTGGGGTTGTCTTTTTCTGATTTTTATGGTCTTATTTCCGATGTGACTCAATCAACAAGTCTCCCAATTCCCGAATGTCCCTCATGATGAAATCAGGTGGAAAGAATTTTGGTGCAGGATTGTTCCGGGCTTCTTCTTCCACTTTCAAGGCTGTCTCCAGGGTGGTTTCTCCAGAGAGAACCAGCACGCCGACAGCACCGGCGTTGTGTGCCATGGCAGTGTCCGTATAGATACGGTCACCGGTCATGATGATTTCATCTGCCTGTAGGCCATGTCTGTTCATGATTCCATCCAGCATGGTCGGATCTGGTTTGCCCAGGACGATGTCCGGCTGGCGTCCGGTGGCATGTTCTATACATTTTTGAAGTGATCCGCAGTCCACCAGAACGGTCTTTTCGTTGGTCGGACAGACTTTGTCCGGGTTGGTGGCAATGTAAGGGATTCCTTGAGCGGCCCACCAGGCGGCCCGGCAGAGCCGTGAATATTGCAGAGTCGGATCAAAGGCGACAACAAGCGCATCTGGGATGTCATCTGGATCGTCTGAGCAGGACTTGAAACCTGCCTTTTCAAACTGGCTGGCCATGGAAGGGGTGCCCAGCATGAAAAGACGCTTCGCCTGCGGATAAGTTGCCTTGATGTAGTCGATAGCGGCCAGGGAAGTGGTGTACATGTTTTCTTTGTTGGCCTGGACACCCATCCCGGCCAGTTTCTTCAGGTAATCTGACACGGATTTGGTCGGATTGTTGGTGAGGAAAGAATAGCCGATTCCATTTTTCTCCAGGTCCTCCAACATTCCGATGGTGAAGGGAAAGAGATGACTGCCCATATAGATTGTGCCGTCCATGTCAAAGGCAACGTGTTTGATTCTTTTTAGTTTTGCCCATTGTTCTGGGCCAAGGTTCTGATTGTAATTTGTGTTCATATTTTTGTCAAAGTCTTGGTCTCTCGGATGAGAAATTGGCTTTTTTCGTGTCTGAATTATTCTGTTGGAAGATTGTCTTCTTGGACAAAGGCGACAATTTGTCCTTTGACTGCATTGTTTCCCTGTTTGGCGGTTATGGCGACAATTCTTCCACTGATGGCAGGAACAATCTCTTCTATTCCATAATAGGTCTGGATGTATCCCATGGCTTGCCCAGCAGTTACTTTAGTGCCTGTCATCGGAGCTGAGGAGGTGTCGTTCATGTCCATTTCCCAAATCAGTTTGCCTTTTGCCGGGACCTGGACGGGGACAGCATGAGGGTATTTCCGTGTATATTCTTCTATGTCGAAGGCTGGCATTTCTACAACAGGACGGATCACATTGACCGGAGCATTGGCTTTCTTCTTCATCTCTTCCAGTTCTGCATCAAATCTCTCTTTTGCAATTCCGTTTTTGTAGTCTCTGTATTGTCTCTCATGCATGGCGAATTCGAAGAGCTCTTCCTGATCCTTTCCTTCGTCCCATCCTTCTTCTTTCATCATCTTCTGGTATCGGGGGAGGGCATCTGGATAGGCATCTTGCGGATCGCCTGTGTAGAATTCCAGTCCTTTCTCTTTGGCGAGGCCGACGATTTCAGGAGCCAGCTGTCCTGGCAGTTTTCCCATTTTTCCCAGAATCATGTTCCAAGTGTCCTTGTCGATAGTGGTCCATCTTGGTTTTCCGTTCAAGATGTTGAGCAGGTTCATCAGAGCTGTATTCTTGACATATTGGCTGAAAGGAGTGACTAATGGTGGATAACCCAGTCTTGGCCAGACATACTCCACTTCTTGGAAAAGTTTCACCATTAAAGTGTCCAAACTGATTTCAGGTCGGCCGTGGGCTTTCTCTGAAGCATTGATTGCATTCAGGAAGCCCTTGAGATCGGCCATCATGGAGCCCATCATGCCGCCTGGAAGGCCACAGCCTACGAGCAAGGAGGACATTCTTGAGTTTTCAGGATTGATCCAGTAGCCCAGAAAATCATCCATGAATTTCTGGGTGAGCCTTCTGACTTCCATGTAGGCATCCATATTCAAGTCTTTGACGAGGAAGCCATCCGCCTTCATCATTTCGCGTATAGTGATGATGTCAGGATGAACTTTCCCCCATGACAATGGTTCAACGGCACAGTCCAGTATGTCCGCTCCGGCGCGGGCAACTTCCAACATGGATGCAGGGGAGAAGCCGGGACCGGTGTGTCCATGGTATTGTACGATGATGTGTGGATATTTCTTTTTGATGGTGGCTACCAGCTGGGCCAGATCAGAGGGTCTTCCGATACCGGCCATGTCCTTGAGGCAAATCTCGTCTGCTCCATATGTGACGACTTTGTCCACAATGTCCATGTAATATTCAGTAGTGTGGATGGGGGAGTGAGTGATGGACAAGGCTGCTTGTGAAATCATTCCTCCTTTTTTTGCTCCTTCTACGGACCGCTTCAGATTCCTATGGTCGTTGAGTCCGCAGAAAGAACGTGCAATGTCCGTCCCCTGCTTCTTCTTGACCTTGAACATGAGTTCACGGATATCTGCAGGAACAGGATTCATGCGCAGGGCGTTGAGACCTCTTTCGAGCATATGGGTCTGGATGCCGGCTTTGTTGAAAGGTTCTGTCCATTTTCTGACAGCCACGTTTGGATTTTCACCAAAGAGAAGGTTCACTTGTTCAAAAGCACCTCCGTTGGTTTCAACACGGTCAAAACATTTCATGTCAATGATGGCAGGGGCAACTTCCACCAGCTGGCTGACTCTCGGAACATATTTTCCGGAGGACTGCCACATGTCTCTATATACAAGGGAGAACTTGATTTCTCTTTTCATGTCACAAATCTTTTAGAATTGTTGTAAATTGCTGATATGTAATTGTCTGTACATGAATGGGGACTCAGTATCATTTATCGGCAAATCCTTACAAATATAGTATATATTTCGGAAGCTGATACTCTGATATCATCTATTTTCCTTTCTGTTCTGATGGATTTTCGAATTTTTTTTGATTTTTTTTGAGAAAAATATTGCAGTGGAATAAAAAAATACTATATTTGCAGTCCTAAACATGGTGCCTGTAGTTCAGTTGGTAGAGCGCCAGATTGTGGTTCTGGTTGTCGAGGGTTCGAGCCCCTTCGGGCACCCCAACGGAGCAAAAAGCCTGTCAGATTTCTGACAGGCTTTTTGATTTTCATCGGCAGGCTGGGAGAAAGAGGAAAAATATAACCCGGAAACCAAACAAGTTTCCGGGTTATATTTTTGTACCAGATGGATTTAGTCTGAAATTCTAATGTATATGGCTTTATTGGTTGCCTGCACGATTGTTCCCGTTGTTGATTTTGATTTGGACGTCTATTTCTGGATTGACCATGAACGGCTTGTAATCTGTCGTGAAGAATATCTGCTGATATTGGATGCCTGATTCTCCTTGGATGATTTCTTTGGAAGGGATATGATCCTCTGGACTGTGTCTTCTTACTGTAAAGACAAGTTGTTCTGGTGTGCTATCCACATCATTGTATTCAATGGTGAAGGTGTCCTGCGTGTTGAGGTTCCGCTTGGGATAGAAGACATTCAGGTTCAATCGGTGGCGGCTGCCTTTCCAGGCTTGAAAAATGATGGTTGTATCGTTCCCTGTCAGAGTTTCTCCGATATCAGATGCTTTGACTGCCGGTTGTACGTTCACTTCAGCATATTTTTTCAGCCTGATATTGAATTTGCCGTTTTCGGATTGCGAAAGGAGATCGCTGACCAGAAATACTCGCTGGCAGTTGCGCCACATGCCGTCGCTTTTGTCTTCTGTTACAATATAGCGGAGTTGGGAATCGGTGACAAGTTCACCGTTGACTACGTCCGCCATGGTCTGGTCGTTGTAGATTCCGAATTCATTTTTGTTGCAGGAGATTGCCATGAGTACGCTCAACAAGATAAGGCCGGCAATCTGATAGGTTCTTTTCATATTTGTCATTATTTTGTCAGGAAATTATTTGTCTTTGTTTTCGGGAAGCTTGTGGGATTTTGTTGGATGGCAGAGAATCTGGATGTCGATTCCGTCCACTTTGAATCCCCTGAAGTGCTTCTGGGAAAGATGGCGCCGGATCATTTCCATCAGTTGGTCATCGACGACATCTTTGTAGGTGTTGTTGCAAGTGTCATAAAGATGGATGTGTTCCTTTGTATTGATGTCAAAGTACATTTTGTTGTTGGAACTCAACCTTGAATGGTAGAATCCAAGCAGGGCCAACTGGCTCATGATGTTGTAGATAGTTGCGGCGGTAATTTTAGTACCTCCTTCTGCATGAATTTCCTCTTCAATCATGTCTGCACTGGCATGACCCAGTTTCAACATGGCCTGGTGGACTGCCAGGCGTTGCTTGGTGGCTTTCAGGGATACCTTTTTCAGCATCTGTTTGAACTCCTCCATGGAATAGGTATTGTGGCTGTTCACAATCATAAAATAGGTCTAATTTATAATCTTTCTAATTTCGTGCAAATATATTGATAGTTTTTGAAACATGAATGGATATTGTGCATTTTTATTTAGTATATTTGTAAAATATATATTATCAGTCCATTTTGGGCGAATTGAACAAATTACAAAACAAGTTATAAGATGGAAAAGGTAAGATGTCTCATAATCGGTTCAGGTCCTGCCGGTTATACTTCTGCGATATATACTTCAAGGGCTTCTGTCCATCCTGTTCTATATGAAGGAATCCAGCCGGGCGGCCAGTTGACCACTACAACATTGGTGGAGAATTATCCTGGTTTCGAGCATGGAGTGGATGCCAATGTGCTCATGACTCAGATGAAGGCACAGGCCAAGAGTTTTGGCGCTGATGTCCGTTCCGGTTTCATTGAGTCCATAGATTTGTCCGGAAGACCATTCCATGCAGTGGATAGCAACGGAAATGAATTGGAGGCAGAGTCGGTCATCATTGCTACAGGGGCGACTGCACGTTATCTGGGATTGCCTTCTGAAGAGAAATTCAAAGGTCTGGGTGTGTCTGCCTGTGCAACATGTGACGGCTTTTTCTACAGAGGCAAGGTGGTAGCTGTCGTCGGTGGTGGGGATAGTGCGTGTGAAGAAGCTACTTATTTGGCAGGTCTTTGTAAGAAAGTTTATATGATAGTCCGAAGGGATGTGTTTCGTGCTTCCAAGGCCATGCAGGAACGAGTATTCAATACCCCGAACATTGAGATCCTTTGGAATTGCAATACGCAGGAGGTCTTGGGAGATATGAGTGGAGTTACGGGTGCCAGACTGGTTAGAAATTCCGGAGAGATTTTCGATATACAGATTGATGGTTTTTTCTTGGGAATAGGTCACCATCCTAATTCTGAACTGGTTTCCAAGTGGGTCTCCACGGATTCCGATGGTTATATCCTGACAGAGGGAAAGAGTTCCCGCACGAATGTGGAAGGTGTCTTTGCTGCGGGCGATGTTCAAGACCGCAATTACAGACAGGCCATCACTGCCGCCGCATCTGGCTGTATGGCGGCTTTGGAGGTGGAAAGGTTTCTTAATTCCCAAAAATAAATTTAAGGAATGATGAAGAGATATATCGAATACTTTTGTACGATTATAATTGCCGGAATGACATTGTTTTCCTGCAAATCACAATATGATGCTCTGATGGCCAGCAACAATGTGGAAGAGAAGTACAAAGCGGCCATGGAACTGTTTGAAGCTGGGAAATATCAGAAGGCGGCATCCTTGTTCGAGTCATTGACTATTCTGACCAGTAATATGGACATTGATGACACTGTCCAGTATTATTGGGGATTGAGCAATTATTTGTTCAAAGATTATTATACGGCAGAGGCCAATCTGTCGAAGTTTGTTTCGATTTATCCACGCAGTCCGTTTACTTCACAGGCCCGTTTCCTTAGACTGGATTGTCTCTACAGGCAAACTTTACGTTATGAACTGGATCCCAAACCTACTTATACGGCTATTGCCGCTGTCAATGAGTATCTGACGGATTATCCTGAGAATGAGCATAAGGAAGAGTGCCTGTCCTATCTGAAAGATCTTGAAGGTCGTCTGGATCGAAAGGCTTATGAAGCCGCCAAACTATATTATAAAATGGAGGACTACAAGGCTTCTCGTGTGGCATTCAAAAATGTACTCAAAGATGATCCCGACAATATCTATCGGGAGGAGATTCTCTACTACATTGCCATGTCTTCCTATAAGTATGCTTATATGAGTGTCTCTTCCAAACAGAAGGAACGTTATATGGCATTTATAGATGATTATTTTAATTTCATCGGTGAAAATCCAGATTCCAGATATAGAAGGGAGTTGGGGGCCATGTATGCAAGGGCACAAAAGGCTCTTGGTAAGTTTGTCGGTCAGGAAGATCTGCTTGAAGGCAGGGAAAAGGAATTCGCAAAAGTGAGAAAAGAGGCTGACAAGGCGGCAGACAAGAAGAAATAGTTTCAAAAATAATGAAACCTTCCAGATATGAAGGGCGTATATTAATAATGAAAGGAGATGGAAAGCCGGATGGCAGACCATTGAAGTTGCAGAATTAATCAGACGATATAACATGGATAAGAAAAAAGTTCCTACGAACACGATTACCAGAGATATCAAATATCTCGCTGAGCCGACAGGCAACATTTATGAAAGCGTAGTCATCCTTTACAAGAGAGCCAATCAGATCGCATTGGCAGAGAAGAAAGAATTGAACAGAAAGCTTGAGGAATTCAAGAACGACCGTGATACTTTGGAAGAAGTTTTTGAAAATAGAGAGCAAATTGAAATTTCCAAATTTTACGAGCGTCAGCCGAAGCCGACATTGGTCTCTATCGAAGAGTTCAAAGCCAATGAACTGGATTATAGAATGGCTGGACAAGAAGAGGAGAAAGACGAAAATATTGTAAAATAAGGCGTATGCTCAAGACGCTGCAGATACATAATTATGTTTTAATAGACTCGCTGGAAATCCAATTTCCGGCGGGTTTAATCATTATTACGGGACAGACTGGCGCAGGCAAGTCTATCTTGCTGGGGGCTCTTTCTTTAGTTCTGGGAGGAAAGAGTGAGATCGGTATGATTGGCGGACAAGGAGATACCTGTGTCGTTGAGGCTGAGTTCGATGTGCCCGGTGATCTGGCGGCGCAGGAAATCATAAGACAACACGATCTCGAGTGGGAAGACGGGCGGCTTACGCTCAGGCGCGTGCTCAATCGCAATGGAAGAGCGCGGGCATTCATCAATGATGTTCCTGTAGCCGTCAGTGTGTTGCAGCAACTCTCGCAACGTCTTGTAGATATTCATTCCCAGAATGAGACTCAATTGTTGTCGGATCATAGGTTCCAGCTGGATATATTGGATCACTATGCTGGCAATTCTGCTTTGCTTGAAAAATATTCTCAGCATTGGAATGAGACATTGGCGGCCAGACAGCGACTTGATCAAGTCAGTGCCCGCATTTCTCAAATGGAGCTGCAGAAAGAATTTAACCAGTCTTTGCTGGAGAAGTTGGAGGCTGCACATCTTCAGGAAGGAGAACTGGAAGAATTGGAGTTGGAACAGAAGCAGTTGGCGAATGCAGAGGAAATCAAGATGGCTTTGTGTTCCGTAGAATCAGCTCTCGCTTCTGATCAGGATGACAGACCATCCTTGAATTCAATGCTTAAGGAGGCGGTCAAACTGCTGGAGAAAGTCTCCAGATATGTGCCGCAGGCAGAGGAATTGGCTTCCCGCATGGAGTCATCTCGGTTAGAACTGCAAGATGTCATTTCAGAGGTCTCCGATCTGGAAATGGGAACTGAAGTTTCTCAAGAAAGATTGGATACTGTGGAGGAGCGGATGTCTTTGCTTTATGACTTGATGAAGAAGCATGGCTGCCAAGATATTTCCACTCTCATTGCAGTGAGGGAATCGTTGTCTCAGTCCGTTGTGGATTCGTCCAGACTGGAAGAGGAAAAGCAACTTCTGGAGAAGTGGATTGCAGAATCGGAGACGGAACTTTCGTCTTTGGCCTCTCAGTTGAGCACCTCCAGAATGGAAGCGCTGAAGCCGTTCGCTTCCCAGATTCTGATGTCGCTCAAATCACTTGAACTGGACTATGCAGTTTTTGATATCCGTATGGAAACAGTTCCGCTTTCCCGTTCAGGTCAGGATGCAATCACATTTCTGTTCTCTTCCACCGGAAAGGATCCAGTGGATGTCGCAAAATGCGCTTCTGGCGGTGAAAAATCACGTATTATGTTGTGCCTTAAGGCTTTGATGGCACAATATACAGCGATGCCGTCCATGATTTTCGACGAAATTGATACCGGAGTCTCTGGCAGTGTCGCAGACAAGATGGGCTCTTTAATCTGTGAGATGGGCAAGGATATGCAGGTTTTTGCCATTACTCATCTGCCTCAGGTAGCTGCCAAGGGAAATGCTCATTTTATGGTCTCCAAGACCATTGAAGAAACGGGGAAGGCCGTTACTCACATTCACAAAATATCAGGCGACTCCCGAATATCGGAAATCGCCCGTCTGTTAAGCGGCTCCTCCATAACTCCGGAGGCTGTTGCCAATGCTAAATCTTTATTGAATTTGATCTGATTCTGACTATTTTATCATTCTGATCTTGTAGTTGTCCTCATAGATGAATCTCCGGGTTCCATAATTGAGGTAGCTTCCGTTTTCTGTCTTTCTGAAGTCAAATGTCACTTGTCGGAGTTGGACAGGATGAGATTTGAGATGTTTGTGCCATTTGGCTCCATATCTTGTGTAAAGACCAATGAAATAGGTGGCCAGATCGTATCCCTGAAAAGCATACTGACTTGGTTCGCTTCCATAGAGAGCACGATAGGCGAGTACAAATTTCTTGGTCTCAGGCTCCTCGTAATCAATGTGATAGGATGCTGTCATATGAGCATTGAGGTTATGTAGATTCTCAACGTCTATGGTTTCAAATGATTTGACCTTGGAGGTGCAATAGATGACAATCTGATTCTTCTTGTGCAGAAGAATATTCAGGTTCCTTATTACATCATTCACAAATGCTTCATTTTCTGAATTGATGATAATCCGGTTGGTGCCGTTCTTGGTCAATTCGTTGTCTAGTCGGCTGTTCAGATTCCTTCCTTCCAAAATGGTATAGGAGAAGAACTTGCTGTTCAGGTCTGACTGCATGATGATGTCATTGAAGTTGGTGATGTGTTTTGAACTGTTGTTCTTTTCGTAGATGGTGATGACATTGTCTTCGGGCTTCAGATCTGCTGAGACCCATTTTGTGAGGTCTTGAATCTGCGCATCACTGCAGGGCGGCGCTTGAATGAAATTGGTGAAGTTGCCAGCCAGCTTTTCTGCTCGTGGGTCCAAAGGGGAGATAAGCATATTGCTGCCGGTCTGCAGCATTGCCAATTCTTCCAATTGGCTGGAAGAGATGGGGCCGAATATCATTTGGCTCTGTGATACTCTTCCTGGTGTAAGCGGTAGTTTTTTTGCACAGTCGTACACGCTCAAATCAATGTTTGTAACCGTATTGTCCAGGTCTTTGATTCCCAGCAAGAAGCCACTATAGAGGTCCATTGAGTTTTTGTTCGGATTCCCCTCAGCATTGAAGGGGAGGTTCAGAAGAATGCTAATGTCCTTTTTGCTGTTGAACCAGTCTCTTTCCTTGCCATCGTTCTCTTCGTATTCCTCGTTTTGACTGTTCACCTCCTCGTTTTCCTCAGAGATGATTTCTTTGGTTGCAAGAAAGTCTTCCGGTTGATATTCAGTTGGTATCTTGAGTTTCATTCTCGCCTTGACTTTCTTTCCTTTCAGTCCGTTGAACTGAAGTATGTAATCTGCAGGAATCTGGTATTTGAGTGCGATGTCGTCTATGTTCTCAAACCATTTTACGCGGTGAATGATGTAATCTTTCTGTTGCTTGTTCTTTTGTGGAGCTGCTGTTACGTCATTTCCTTTTTCCGCAGGATTCTTCTCCACTTCTTGTATTTTCTTTGAAATCTGCTGCTTTTCTTCTACCTGCCCTGATTCTGCTGATTCCAGTGTTGTCTGTTCTGTAATCTCTTCAGGATCAGGCAGTTTGTCTTTGACAGGAATCAGTATGATAGAATTTTTCTTGATCCCATTCTGTTTCAGTCCCGGATTGACAGCATAGATTTCTTCTAGAGTGACGCCATAGGCTTTGCTGATAGAATATAAAGTCTGTTTCTCTGGGACAAAATGGGAATAGCACAATGTTCCATTGCTGCTTCTTACTTTGTCTTTGGAAACGACTACGGGGGGAACTTGATATACCTGTGCATAGAGTTCCGTTCCGTTCATGATGATTAAGCTCATTGCAATGGCCTGTAATAGTCTGTATTTCATATTCTATCTTTGTCTATACGTTCAATGATTCTGCAAAATCTTCCAATAACCTGGCAAAATTGTGCCAAGACAATCTTTCTTTTTCACCTCGGATGGAAACATGGCATTGCTGGCGGATGCTTTCATCGGAAAAAAATGTCTTGATTTCCTGGGCAATGTAGGATGCTTCTGGTTTTTCTGCCACCAAACCTGTTCCGCTTTCTCCAATCGCTTCTTTCAATCCTCCAACATTGGTGACAATCATTGGGATTTCGAAATGATAGGAAATGGCGCTGATTCCACTCTGGGTCGCACTCCGATAAGGAAGTACCGTCACATCTGCAACGGAGAAGAAATTTTTCACTTCTGAATCCTTCATGTATTTCAGATAGGTATGAATTCGGTCTTTTCCTTTGCTATGGTCAATGAGATTCTGATATTTTTCGAAAGAACCATAGGGCTCTCCGGCAATGATAAGCTGGTATTCATCATCCAATTGGTCAAAAGCTTCAATCAAGATGTCCAATCCTTTGTACGCTCTGATCAGTCCGAAGAACAGGATATTTTTCTTGCACGGTTCTATTCCCAGAAATTTCTCTGCTTCTTTGCGTTCGATCTTTTTCCCGAAATGGGAATAGATGGGATGGAAAAGTTCGGTCATTTTTGCTTGCGGTGCAAGTTTCAAGAGGTCTTTCCCGACATCTTCGCTCAAGACGACATGTCCGTCAAATCCAGATAGGAAATATCGGGTAAGGGGTTTGTCAAAAAATTTCGGTTCGTGTGGGATGACATTGTGCAGTATGGAGATGGTTTTGAAATCTTTTTTCAGATTTCTTGCTACATATCCCAAAGAAGGTGCGAACCAAGACATCCAATAATCGATGATGATCAGATTGGGTCTCCATTTTCTGATTGTCCGGGCTGTCTTTATCCATGTAATAGGATTCACCGTATCCAATAGAGCTTGACTCTCTATTGGAACGGCTTCGTCATCCTTTGTAACATATTGTGTCTGTCCTGGAAAGAGTGAAGATGGGTATTGCCTTGTAAAATTGAAGGCTTTCACCTTGTTGCTCTTGCTCAGTTGGGCATATAAACTTGCATTGAACTGGGCAATTCCCCCTCGATAGGGGTAGAAACAGGACAATATGGCAATTTTCATTATTTTAATTATTTCTGGCTGCTTTTGTCTTTGTTCTTGAGATACTCATCGTTGATGCCGGCGATGATCTCGTCTGTAATGTCCAAAGAAGGGTCTCCGGAAACTACTGGTGCAGGAAGAATGTCACCTTGTGTAGAAATGATGAGGGCATATTTCTTTTCTATATTGTATTTGTCAATGAATTTCTTGATGGCATCACCGATCTGATTCAACATGACCTGCTGCTCTTCAGCAATCTCCTGTTGTTTGGAATTGGCATATTGGTTGAACTTGTTCTGTTCTTCCTGAAGTTTCTGTCCTTTCACTTCAGCGACGCTTCTGGTAATGAGGCCCTTGTTCAACTTTTCGTTGAAATCGTTGAATTCATTCTGGAGCTTGTTGCCTCTTCTGTTGATTTCCTTTTCAATGCCTGCAATTTTGGCTTCAACGGCAGTTTTGAGTTCATTGGCCATATCATAGCCTGAAATGACTTTGTCCAGATTGAAATAGACGATGCCATTGCAAGATTGTACAGTACTTGTTTCTACGGCTGCATTTTCTGTTGCAGTAGTTGAAGGGTTGTTGCATGCAACAAAACCAAATGCAGCAACAGCCAAAATAGCTGCTTTGAAGCTGCCCGTCATAAAAGTATTTTTCATTTTATAGTAATGTTTAATTAAAGTTTCCTGTTATTAGTCTTATGTACAGAATACAAAAATACTAAAAAATCTTAATCTTGCTCAGATAAGCCTGGATTGTTTTCTCCAACCCCATATAAATGGCATCGCAAATGATGGCGTGACCAATGGAGACTTCATCCGTCCAAGGAATGGTCTGGATGAAATATTGCAGATTTTCAAGGTTCAAATCATGTCCAGCATTGAGTCCGAGGCCACATTCTTTTACTCTCAGGGCTGTCTTTAGAAAAGGGGCGATGGCTTTCTCGCGATTATTGCTGTAATCTCGTGCATAGGATGCTGTATATAGCTCAACTCTATCCGCCCCACAGAGGAGGGCCCCTTCTGCCATAGCGGGGTCAGGATTGATGAAAATGGAGGTACGGATGCCTCTGGACTTGAATTCTTGGCACATTTCAGTTAGGAATCCCCTGTTGCGTACAGTATCCCATCCGGCATTGGAAGTGATGGCATCCCTTGCATCAGGAACCAAAGTCACTTGATGGGGAACTGCTTCATCAACCAGATCCACAAAACTCGGAATCGGATTCCCTTCAATGTTGAATTCGGTAGATAAGACAGGTTTCAACAGTCTTACATCAGCATATCTGATATGTCTTTCATCTGGCCTTGGATGGACGGTAATGCCTTCCGCACCGAATTTTTCACAATCGACAGCCGCTTTTTCAACATCCGGAAGATTTTCTCCACGGGCATTCCTGAGAGTTGCTATTTTATTGATATTAACACTAAGTCGTGTCATGTTCCTTGCTTTTTTGTCTATACAAAAGTAACATTATTTAACCAATTATTGATAAAATAATTCTATTTTTGGGAAATGCTGGTGTCTTTGGATACAGTATTGGAAATTTAGCTCCGGTTTCTTCAAGGACTTTATTATGAAAATAGGTATATATATCAAGGACAAATCTCTTCTGGAAGATGCCAGAATGTTGAAATTGCTGGACTGTCTGAAGGGAGCAAGGATTGAAATGTATGGCATCGGGGAACGTTCAGATGTTCAGGATCATACGGATATGGTTCTGAGCATCGGGGGAGACGGCACCTTCTTGTCTGCGTCCAAGCGAGTGGCCAATTCAGGTATCCCTATTCTTGGAGTTAATCTTGGACGTCTAGGCTTTCTTTCGGAAAATACGACAGAAAGTGCGTTCAAGGCTTTGTTGGACGGACAATACACTATAGAGAGTCGGGATATGCTGACGGCATCTGTAGAAGGAATGGATTGGTCAGAGGAAGAGGGCTTCTGGCCTTATGCCTTGAATGAAATTACCATCCATAGAAAGGATGCGGCGGTGATGGGAATCAAGGTGTCCATTGATGGTACGGCTTTGCCGACTTATTGGGCAGACGGTTTGATTGTGGCGACTAGTTCGGGATCGACGGCTTATTCATTGAGTGCTGGCGGTCCGATTTGTATGCCAGAAGCGAAAGTGCTGCTGGTAGTGCCGATTGCTCCTCACAATTTGAACGTGCGGCCATTGGTAGTGCCGATCACATCCCATATCACCATTTCACCAATCATTCGGGGAGATTCTGCTATCTTTACCTTGGACAACCGCAGTTGTCTGATTCCAGCTACCTGCACCATTCATGTGGCATTGGCAGATTTCCCGATGAGACGTGTCAAACTGGCAAATTCAAATTTTGTCAATGCCTTGACAGGAAAACTGTTCTGGGGAGAGGACATCAGAAATAACAAGAAATGAACATGGAAATAGAAAAAAAGATTCCAACTCACGTTTCCATTATTATGGACGGAAACGGCCGATGGGCCAGAGAAAGAGGAAATGAAAGGGAAGAAGGACATAAAGCCGGAGTCGAGACGGTCCGTGAAGTCTTGTCGGAAGCTTGCCGGCTAGGTATAAAATATCTGTCTCTTTATGCTTTTTCTGAAGAAAATTGGGGCCGGCCGGAAAAGGAAGTGCATGCGCTGATGGCCTTGATGCTCCATTGCATCAAGAATGAAACGGAAACTATGATGAAGAATGGCGTGAGATTCCGTGTGTTAGGCAACCGGAAACGTCTTCCTGTCGAACTGAATGCTTCCATTGATGAACTGGAAGCGACGACTGCAGTCAATGACAATATCACGTTGATCATTTTTCTGAGCTATAGTGGTAAATGGGATATTCTTCAGGCAGCCAAGCAGATAGCAAAGGAGATGGTCAAGAAACAGGCGGCTGATGAGGAGATCGATCAGATTGGCATAGATGATTTCAGCAGCTATCTGGTGACGGCTGGTGTGCCTGATCCTGACATTATTCTTCGAACAGCCGGAGAACAGAGAATCAGTAATTACCTGCTTTGGCAGGGAGCGTATTCCGAACTGATTTATACCGATGTGATGTGGCCTGATTTTGACAAGGATGATTTTCATGCAGTACTGGAAGAATATGCTCATCGCGACCGAAGATTTGGAAAAATCAAATAGATAGAGGTATCTTGCAAAGAGTAAGAGAAATTCTTATATTTGCAGAATGTATGTTAATAATTTGATAGTACTTTGAGCGGGAAAACTGCTGAGAAATAGTAAAGAAATGAGGAATCTCCATGTGTTTGGTCTTGTCGTTGCCGCCCTGTTGCCTTTTGTGGCAGGAGCGCAGAACAAAGGAAAGACTATAGAAGTTGATTATAGCAATCCACAGAAATATGTCATTGGTGGCGTGGATGTAAAAGGTAACACGTATTTCAGTGACCAGCAGATTCTCCAGTTGACTGGTTTGCAGAAGGGGAATGAAGTAGTTGTTCCAAGTGACGAACTGTCTTCTGTCATTACCCGTCTGTGGCTTCAAGGTTTTTTTGCAGATGTTGCCATTCAGGTAGATTCCCTCAATGCTGCGCGGGATACTGCCTTTTTCACTCTTTCCTTGAAGGAGAGGCCTAGAGTTTCCAGGTGGACCTATACAGGTGTGAAGAAAGGCGAGAGGAAGGATCTGCAGGAGCGTCTTGGACTCAAGAGGGCTCGCGAATTCTCCGAGTATGTAAAAAATACTTCTGTGGACATCATCAAAAGGTTCTATAAGGAAAAGGGCTACCAGAAAGTCAAGGTGGATGTGGAGGTGCAGAAGGATACGATTGTCAAGAATGCCATCCGTGTTAATTTCAATGTTGACAGGGGACCTAAAATCCGTATCAAGAACATCAATTTCATCGGAGACTATGCGCTGAGCGATTTCAAGATGGCCAGAAGTATGAAGAAGACCAAGTCGAATAAATTCTACAACTTCTTCAACAGCAAGAAATTCAATCAGAAAGAATATCCTGAGGACAAAAAGAGGCTGATCAGCGCTTTCAACGAGGCTGGTTATCGTGATGCCAAGATTGTCAAGGACTCTATCTATGAAGTGGAACCGGGCAAGCTGGCCATTGATTTTGTCATTGATCAGGGGAAAAAATATTATTTCAGAAATATTACATGGACAGGCAACTCTGTTTATAGTGCCGATCAGTTGAATTCCGTTCTCCAGATCCAAAAGGGAGATGTATATGATTTGGTCGCCATGCAGAAGCGTTTGACCGGTAGTGGAAAACCAGGCGATATGGATGTGTCCAAGTTGTATAAGGACAACGGTTATCTTTTCTCCAATGTGCAGCCCGTAGAATTGAAGATAGAAGGGGATTCTGTAGATGTTGAAATGCGTATTGTGGAGGGAAAACAAGCCACTTTGAACAAAATCATCATTACAGGCAATGACTTGACTAATGAGAGAGTGGTTCGCCGTCAGATTTTTACCCGTCCTGGTTATCTTTTCAGTCAGAGTGAATTTGAAAGATCTATCCGTGAAATCGCATCTTTGGGCCAGTTTGATCCGGAAGCCATTACAGAGCAGGGATCCGGATGGTCAATTATTCCAAACCAGCTTGACAATACGGTGGATATCGCCTATAACGTGACTGAAAAACCCTCCAGCCAGTTGGAATTGTCCGGTGGTTGGGGAGGCCGGACTTTTGTCGCAACAGTTGGTGTCAGCTTCAACAACTTCTCTACAAGGAGATTCTTTGACAAGTCTGCATGGAGACCTGTTCCGCTGGGAGATGCCCAGAACCTTGCTTTCCGTTTCCAGACCAGCGGCACCTACTACACTGCCATGTCCGCCAGCTTCTCTGAGCCTTGGCTCTTCGGCAAGAAACCTACCTCATTGAGCTTGTCTGCCTACTATACTCGTCAGACCAACTCTTATCTGGCATGGAACATCTTGAAGAATGACCGTCAGATGGAAGTGTTCGGTATCTCTGCCGGCTTGGGCAACCGACTGAAATGGCCAGATAACTTTTTTGTACTCTATAACCAGTTCAGTTGGCAGACCTATAAGTTGACCAACTGGTATAGCAACAGTTTCATTTTCGATGATGGTTATTCCAACAATATCAGTTATACTTTGGCGTTGTCAAGAAATTCTACTGACCAGATGATTTATCCTCGTCAGGGTTCAGATATTTCATTCAGTGTCCAGCTGACTCCACCTTATTCTCTTTTCAGAAAGAAGGACCGTGGTCATCTCGATGCAGACGGCAATCCTGCTAAGGTGAACAGTTGGAAGGATATCGATTACAGCAAATGGTCTGCAAGAGATCGTTACAAATGGATCGAATACCATAAATGGAGTTTCAAGGCTGATTTCTATCAGAAGCTTGTCGGTGACCTGGTGCTTCGTACACGTGCTCAGTTTGGATACCTTGGTTATTATAACCGTAAATGGGGTTATTCACCATTTGAAGGATTCTGGGTCGGTGGTGATGGCATGAGTGGTTATAGCACTTATGGTACAGAAGTGATTGCGTTGAGAGGTTATGAGAACTATTCTTTGACTCCAACTTCCTATTCACAGTATAACTCCAACGGTTATGCCTATTCCGGTAATGTTTACGACAAGTTTACTGTCGAACTCCGTTATCCTGTTGTCCTTCAGCCGCAGTCACAGATTTTTGTGCTTGCCTTCTTGGAAGGTGGCAACTGTTGGTCTGATATCAGACAATTCAATCCGTTCCAGATCAAACGTTCTGCCGGTGTAGGTGTCAGAATTTTCTTGCCGGTTGTCGGACTTCTTGGTATTGACTGGGGTTATGGATTTGATGATCCTATTAATGGAAAGAGTCAGTTCCACTTCTTGATTGGTCAGCAATTCTAGTTTCTGGCCTGTTTTTTGAGAAAGATTAATCGTTTTAAATGTAATTATTGATTACATTTGTAGAAAGAGGATGAAATATATTTAATATAAGGATATGAAAAAAGTAATGCTATTTGCCGTTGCGGCACTAATGACTTTCTCTGTGTCTGCACAGAACTTGAAATTCGCTCATGTTAATTTTTCGGAGCTGGTCCAGTTGATGCCTGAATCTGATAAAGCAAGAGATCAGATGGCTGCTGCCAGTAAAGAAGCACAGGATACATACCAGAGCATGGTAGAGGAATTCCAGATGAAGTATCAGCAGTATGAGCAGAAACAGGCTTCATGGACCACTGCTGTCAGAGAGAGTAAAGAAAAGGAGTTGAATGACATTCAGAATAGAGTTCAAGAATTCAACCAGTCCATTCAGCAGGAATTGGCTATGCAGGAGCAGCAGTTGATGGCGCCTATCCAGAAGAAGGCCATTGAAGTGGTCAACAAACTTGCAAAAGAAGGCAGCTATGTTTATGTCTTTGAGAAGGGATCTCTCCTTTATATTGATGAGACACAGAGTACAGATCTTACTCCTGCGGCTCGCAAACTTCTCGGCATAGCAGAAGGCAGAACTTTGGAAACTCTCCAGGCTGAGCTGCAGGCAAAAGCTCAGGCCGCACAAGCAGCGTCTGCTAAATAATTGGATTTCAGACTATAAAGGTTTATACAGATGACAAAAAAGAGGATGATTATATCGATCACCCTCTTTTTTGTTAAAATGTTTTAGGTTTTAATGTGTATTGTTATTAGATTTGTTAGGTAGGAATTATAATTTTGTTACAATTTTTAATTAACACTAAATACAGTTTAACAATGCAGCACAAAGTCATAGAAACTAGTGATGTTGTAATCAGATTCGCGGGCGATTCCGGAGACGGCATGCAGCTGACCGGTTCTTTGTTTGCGAATATGTCAGCAGTCTACGGAAACGGACTTTCCACTTTTCCAGATTATCCATCAGAAATCAGGGCTCCGAAAGGAACTGTCGGTGGTGTCTCTGGTTTTCAAGTACATATTGGAAGAACCAAAGTCAATACTCCAGGTGATTTTTGCGATATGCTTGTAGCAATGAACCCTGCAGCGCTCAAGGCAAATGCCAAATGGGTCAAGAGAAATGCTATGATTCTTGTCAATGAGGATGCTTTTGATGAACAAGGTCTGGCTAAAGCAGGTTTTACCGGTAATCCATTTGAGGAATTGCATATTGAAGATCGCAATATCCTGGTCGCTCCAATTGCCAAATTGACCGAAGACAGTCTGAAGGATTCCGGTATGGACCGTGCTTCCATCCAAAAGTGCAAGAATATGTTTACATTGGGTATGGCTTGTTTCATTTACAGCCGCCCTTTGGAATATGCTTATCAATATATAGAGAACAAGTTTCGTAAGAAGCATCCAGAAATGATAGCCCCAAACCGGAAAGTCATCACAGATGGATATAATTATGCTGCCAATATTCAGGCGGTTCCAGACACTTATTCCGTAGAACCAATCGACCCTGTAAAGGGAGTCTACAGGAATATGACAGGCAACCAAGCGATTGCATGGGGATTCATAGCTGCTTCTGAGAAGGCTCATTTGCCTCTGTTCTGCGGATCTTATCCGATTACTCCGGCCACAGCCATTCTGGAAGAACTGGCTCTGCACAAGAACTTGAATGTCAAGACCATGCAGACAGAAGATGAAATTGCTGGTATCTGTACTGCCATCGGAGCCTCTTTCGCTGGAAATCTGGCGATCACGACCACTTCCGGTCCAGGCCTTTCTTTGAAATCAGAGGCGATGGGTCTGGCTGTCATGACCGAACTTCCATTGGTTGTCGTGGATGTACAGCGTTCCGGTCCTTGTACCGGTATGCCGACCAAGACAGAACAGGCGGATCTGAGTCAGGCTCTTTACGGCCGTAACGGTGAAAGCCCGATGGTCGTAGTTGCTGCGCATTCTCCAAGCCATTGTTTCGATATGGCGTTCATGGCTGCCAAGATTGCCTTGGAGCACATGACTCCGGTCATCCTGCTTTCCGAGGGTTTCCTGGGAAACGGTTCAGAGCCGTGGCTCATCCCGTCCATGAATGATTATCCTGAAATCAAGCCTCGCTTCGCAAAAGAGAAGGAAGGGCCGTTCCAGCCATTTGAAAGGGACGGGAGAACCTTCTCCCGTGAATGGGCAGTGCCAGGTCGTGTCGGGTATGAGCACAGAGTCGGTGGACTGGAAAAGAATCATGCCGGTGTCCTCTCCAATGATCCGGACAACCATGAAATGATGGTTCGGGAGAGAGCTGAGAAAGTTCAGAGAGTGGCTCTTGACATACCGGAATTGAAAGTGGTAGGTCCGGAAGAAGGAGAAATCCTCCTGGTCGGCTGGGGCGGTACCTATGGTCACCTCCTGACGGCATTGGATGATATGAAGAAGGAAGGACAGGAAGTCAGCTCCGCTCATTTTGATTTCATCAATCCGCTTCCTGCCAATACTGCAGAAGTCTTCTCTCATTTCAAGAAGATCATCGTCTGCGAATTGAATACCGGTCAGTTCGCCAATTATCTGAGGGGCAGGCTTCCTCAGTTCGAATACCTGCAGTGCAATAAGATCCAAGGTCAGAATTTCCTGATCAAGGATATTGTCAAAGCAATTAAAAACGCATAATCATGGCAAAATATACATTCAAAGATTTTAAAAGTGACCAGGAAGTGAGATGGTGCCCTGGTTGTGGCGACCATGCGATTCTGGCAGCATTGCAGAGAGTGCTTCCGAAAGTATGTGAGGAAAAGGGGATTGACAAGGAGAAGGTCGTAGTCATTTCCGGTATCGGATGCTCCTCACGCCTCCCATATTATATGAATACCTATGGCTTCCACAGTATTCATGGCAGGGCGACTGCCATTGCCACAGGTCTGAAGGTGGCCAATCCGGAACTGTGCGTATGGCAGGCGACGGGTGATGGTGATTCTTTGGCAATAGGCGGCAATCATTTTATCCATGCAATCAGAAGGAATGTTGATTTGAACATCATGTTGTTTAACAATCGCATATATGGTATGACCAAAGGTCAGTATTCTCCAACCTCCAAGTTTGGAGCAATTACCAAGACATCTCCATACGGAACGGTAGAGGAGCCTTTCAATCCGGGGAGTCTGGTGATTGGCGCAAAGGGTACTTTTTTTGCCAGAGGAATGGATGCTGATTTGGCATTAAACCAGGATATCATGCTTCAAGCTTCACGTCATCATGGTACCTCCATCATGGAATTCCTGACCAATTGTGTCATTTTCAATAATGGAGTACATAGCGAGGTGACTGACCGGGAAACCCGTGCCGACCGTACTGTTGTGCTTCATCATGGAGAGAAGATGATTTTCGGAAAAGAGCAGAATAAGGGGCTTGTCCTGGACGGTATGAAGCTGAAAGTAGTGACAATCGGCGAGAATGGCGTTACTGAAGATGACATCCTGACTCACGATGCCCATGCTGACAACATCGGTCTCCATATGATGCTGGCTGACATGAAATATCCGGAATATCCTTTGGCTTTGGGTGTGATCCGTGATGTGGATGCACCAACTTATGAGGAAGAGGTCGCCAACCAGCTCGAACAGGTAAAAGAACATTCAAAAGTCCATACCGTGGATGAACTGCTCCATAGCGGTTCCACTTGGACCATCGAATAAGATATCCTTAATTCTCATTAATTTATCCTTAATTCTTAATTATTATGAAGACATCTGAAATTATGGCGAAACTTCAAGCCAAGTATGGACATGAACCTGAGTATCTACAGGCAGTACAAGAAGTTCTTGAGTCCATTGAAGAGGTGTATGACCAGCATCCTGAATTTGAAAAGGCGAAGATTGTCGAGAGATTGGTTGAGCCGGACAGGATGATCAGTTTTAGAGTTACATGGACGGATGATAAGGGTGAAGTACAGAATAATACAGGTTATAGGGTTCAGTTCAATAACGCGATTGGACCTTATAAGGGCGGACTCCGTTTCCATCCATCAGTCAATCCTTCTATTTTGAAATTCTTGGGTTTTGAACAGATTTTCAAGAATTCATTGACAACCCTTCCGATGGGTGGAGCGAAGGGTGGTTCTGATTTCAATCCAAAGGGAAAATCTGATGGGGAAATCATGCGTTTCTGTCAGGCTTTCATGTTGGAACTATATAAGGTGGTCGGTCCGGATATGGATGTGCCTGCTGGTGATATTGGTGTAGGTGCACGTGAAGTGGGATACCTAAATGGAATGTATAAGAAATTGACCCATCTCCACAATGGCGTGATGACTGGCAAGGGCCTTCCTTTCGGTGGGTCACTGGTTCGTCCGGAAGCAACAGGATTTGGTGCGGTTTATTTTGTACAGCACATGTTGCAGCAGCATCAGAAGGGAGATATGGCTGGCAAGAAAGTGGCTGTTTCCGGCTTCGGCAATGTTGCTTGGGGCGCCTGTACCAAAGCTACTCAGCTGGGTGCCAAGGTAGTTGCCATTTCAGGTCCGGATGGTGTCATCTACAATCCGGAAGGAATGACTCAGGAAAAGCTGGACTATTTGCTTGAACTGCGCGCTTCCAACAATGACGTGGTGGCTCCATTTGCCGAGAAGTTCCCGGATGCAAAGTTCATTCCAGGAAAGAAGTCCTGGTCTGTTCCATGCGATATTGCCATGCCTTGCGCATTCCAGAACGAAATGAGCCGTGAAGATGCTGAAATGCTGATCAAGAACGGAACTTGGATGTGTGCTGAGGTGTCCAATATGGGTTGTCAGCCAGGTGCTATCGCCGCTTTCCAGGAAGCTAGAATCATCTTCGCTCCAGGCAAGGCAGTCAATGCCGGTGGCGTTTCCTGCTCAGGTCTGGAGATGACCCAGAATGCCATGCACATCAACTGGGCGGCCAAGGAAGTGGACGAAAAACTTCACATGATCATGTCATCTATTCATGAGGCATGTGTGAAGTATGGTAAAGAGCCAGATGGCTACATCAACTATGTCAAAGGTGCCAATATTGCAGGATTCATGAAAGTGGCCCAAGCTATGTTGGCTCAGGGAGCCATATAGTGTGGAACTATAATATATAGACAGGGCGCGGCCAACTGGCCGCGCCCTGTCTGGTTTTATTTCTTTTCGAATCTATCTTTCAAATTCAAATCGGATGTCAACAGGTACTCCTTCCAGTCCGAGATTCATGGTGTCTGTCCTGTATTCCTTCGAAATGATGGAATACTTCTTCACCAGATTTCTGGCAGCATCGATGTCACCGGTCGCTTGGATTTTCATGATTTCAGCAATCCCTTCCTTTATCCCTTCATGGAATTTCGTGTAATCCAGCAGGTATTTTCCGCTTTCATTTCTATAGAAACCACCTTTTTCCTTCAAGTAGTTGTAGATGATGAGGTTGACTCTTCCGAGAGGACCGTTTTCTCCAAATCTTTCAGAACGGAGGACATTGGCAAAATAAGTGGTGAGAGCATCTTCTTTGGTGATGATGTCTGGAATCTGATGGCGTCTGATCATCTCACAAGACAGGAATACGCCAAGCAAGTTGGCTTTGATGTCTTCAATCGTGAAGGCCTGGTTGCCCAGTGCATTGTAGGCGACTTTCTTGTCCAGGGTCTCCTTGACACCCAGGCCGTGAGACACTTCTCTGAATACTGTATTCCAGAAGAAGGCATACGAATCAATATGTCGTTGCTGATCTTTTTCGATGAGAACTCTTCCAGTAGGGAAGACGATCCGATTAAATTTTTCGTCCAGAATGTTCTTCATGATGATGGTCCTGGTTCCTTTTTCTTTTTGGACTCTGGTATCATAAGGAAGGTTCAATGCAATCACCTTGATGGCGGCGTTAGCTTCTCCTGCATAGTAGATAGCGTCACAGGCAAAGATATGGGAAGTTTTTTCAGGGACGAATTGCCTGTACTTTTCTTCACAAGGGATGAGTTGCTGGAATTCCCGCATTCTGGAAGTGTATGAACTGATCTCTTCTGTTTTTTCCACGTCTTTCAACAGCACGAAAGCTTCATAGGAATTCTTTAGTCCATACAATTGGTCATCTGGATTCTCATTTGGACCGACAATCAAGTCCATCTTGCTGTCAGTCATTTCCAGCCAAGCCAGATTGCTTTCATAATAGTTGTCTGTCCTGAGCGCTTCCGCCTTCTTCAGCAGATAGTTCTTGACGCTCGGTTTGATGGTGATGTCGGCCGCTGCTGTGAGGTAGTTGCACATTTTGTCAATATGTTCCTTGTATTCATCATGATACCAAGAGACTTTCAATTTTCCGTTTTCATCTCTTCTGATCAAGGTATAAGGACTGTATTTGGCGGCATTGTCATAATTATTGAATTCGGTATGGGACATGTCGGAAGGATAGAAGTTGGCACCTTCCGGACGGTCGCCATAACCTTTGACGAATGATTTGCCGGTAATCCTGTCCCATGGTCCATAGTTGATCAAGGCATATTCCCTTTCAAAAGGATCGGCGAGTTTCTCCATTTCAGTCTTGTCTCCAAAGCATTGTTTCCAATAGATCTTATCCGCTTCATCTGCGATGAATCTGTAGAGATTCAGGACTTCTTTTCCATTGTCCGAAATGTGGGAAAGGTCAGGAGCACTTATCTTGACTACTTCATAATTGTTGACTTTTCTTTGGATTCCGGTCGTCTTGTTCTCCTTGCAACTGATAAGGAGAACCAATCCGATGAGAGTATAGATGATTTTTTTCATACTTAAATAAGACGAATTGCTTTGGTTAGTGTTTTTAGTTGTCATATCAAGCAAATGTACATATATTATATATGATTACCAACGAGAGAATTGAATATTTTAAAATCCCTGCATTAGAATTGCATTTAGACAAATATTAACTAAATTTGTCAAATGTGCCAGTGTATGCTGGCCAATATAGACAAATATTCTAACGCATAAATTAATAACAGTAATCTGATGGATAGCTCTAAGGGCACGGGCGCTCGTAAATTCAATGTGAAGTTATGCATACTTCTTCCGCTCGTAATTGTCGTTACATTATTTTTGTGGTTTGTTCCTACCAGTTTTTTTGGCATTGACGCATTGACAGTAGTCCAACAGAGAGTGATAGCATTGTTTGCGTTCGCCGCTCTCATGTGGATGTTCGAGATTATTCCGAATTGGACGACTTCGCTTGCGTTGATTGTTTTGGCATTGCTGACAGTTTCCAATAAAGGATTGGGGTTTTTGTGTAATCCACAATATGGTCAATTGGTCAATTACAAAGATATCATGGCGGCTTTTGCCGATCCTGTCATCATGTTGTTCTTGGGCGGCTTTGTGCTTGCAATCATGGCTGAAAAGTATGGTCTGGATGTCACTTTAGCCCGCCTGTTGCTCAAGCCTTTCGGAAAAAATCCGAAGATGGTGCTCCTGGGCTTCCTGTTGGTGATTGCTGTTTTTTCCATGTTCATGTCCAATACGGCTACCGCGGCCATGATGCTTGCTTTTCTCGCTCCTGTCCTGGCTGTCCTGCCAAGCGATGACAAGGGTAAGATTGGTCTTGCCTTGGCCATTCCTGTTGCCGCTAATATAGGAGGGATCGGAACACCGATCGGAACTCCGCCCAATGCGATTGCCGTCAAATTTCTTGCTGAGGAAGGTCATGAAATCAGTTTCATGGACTGGTCCATGACGATGATTCCATATACCTTTATCATGCTGTTCATAGCTTGGATCCTTATTCAGATATTTTTCCCCTTCAAGGCGAAGGAGGTGGTTCTGGAAATTCCAGAGCACAAGGCCAAGAAAAATTGGAAAACCTATACTGTATGGATTACTTTCATTGCAACCATTTTGCTCTGGGCAACTGAAGCGGTCACCAAGATCAATTCCAATGTTGTTGCATTGATTCCGCTGGCAGTATTCACTTGTACAGGATTATTTACAAAAGATGATATCAAAGAGATCAACTGGACCGTCCTTTGGCTTGTGGCTGGAGGTTTTGCACTGGGTGTCTGCTTGCAAGGAACCGGTCTCGCGAAGGTGATCATCGAATCTATACCATTTGGTGACATGTCAGTGCTGTTGGTATTGCTTGTTTCCGGTGTCGTATGTTATTTCTTGGCCAATTTCCTCAGCCACTCCGCTACGGCCGCACTGCTGATCCCGATCCTGATTGTAGTGGCCTCTGGCATGGAGAGCGTGGAAGCTGCCAATCATGAAGCATTTATTGCTTTGGGTGGGACAGAAGCGATGATTCCGTTTGTCGCCTTGTGTTCATCCATCGCCATGTGTCTTCCTATCTCCACTCCGCCAAATGCCATCGCTTCTTCTACCGGTCTGGTACAGACCAAGCACATGGCACTGATCGGTATCATCATAGGAGTACTGGGCTTCATCATCGGTTATTTCTGGTTGACCAAGATTTTCCCATTAGGTTAATCTATTTGAAATGAAGAAATTTTTATTGTTGTCTACCATTGCGGCCTTGTTGCCAGCATTTGCTTCCTCCGCACAAGGGGAAACTTCCAAAATCCAGTTCAAGCCTTATGGCTTTGTCAGAAATTATGCTGTATTCGATTCAAGAGCTTGCTCTGCCGGTACACAGGATTTGTACTTCTTTTGTCCGAAGGATATCAGACCCGGAGAAGATGGACAGGATTTGAATGCTATTCCTTCTTATAGGATGCTGGCTCTTTCCAGCAGACTGGGAATGAACATTACAGGGTTTCAATATGGGAATATGAGTCTTGCCGCGAAGTTTGAAGCCGATTTCTACAATATGAACGGCAACACTGCCGTTTTCCGTCTCCGTCAGGCGTACCTGAAGATGAATTGGGACAATCTGTGGAATCGGGAGGATTGCAAGTTTTCAATTCTGGCCGGTCAGGCATGGCATCCGATGGCGGTTGACAATCCTTATGCAATCAACCTTGAGTCCGGAGCGCCTTACAGACCCTTTGCCAGAACTCCACAGTTGGCCCTCCGTCTTGATTTTGGCAGCAATTTCGCTTTGACAGGAAGTCTGCTCTACCAGATGCAGTATCTGTCAACAGGTCCGAAAGGAAAAAGCCAGGATTACATCAAGCACAGTCTCGTTCCGCAGCTCTTCGCTGGGGTGGAATTCAACAATGGTGGATTTACCGCCAAGTTGGGAGTGGACATGTTGAACATCAAGCCTCGCACTATTGACGAGGCAACCAAGAAGAAGGTCTCTGACCGTCTCATGGTGGTCAGCCCATCTGCCTGCCTGAAATATTCTGTCGGCAAGTTCAGCGTCAATGCGCAGACCGTTCTGGCAGAATCCGGTGAACACATGAATTTCCTCAGCGGTTATGGCGTGAGCAAGATTCATGAAGACCAGAGCCGTGAGTACACACCGATGCGCAGTTCTGTATCTTTCGTTTCCATGAAATATGGAAAGGAACTCCAGTTCATGGCCATGTTCGGCTATCTCAAACTGCTTGGAACCAAAGATCCTCTAGTGGGTGAAGACGGTCTCACAGGAGATGACTTCTATTATTTCAATGGAGCGTCCGCTTCCAATCTGAATCAGATGTATAGGATCACCCCGACCGTTGCCTATAACTGGTCCCGTCTGACTTTGGGCTTGGAGTACAATCTGACTTCTGCCCAGTATGGCACTTATAAGGAGCCGGGAAAAGTCAGTTCTTCCAATGGACTGGTGTCAGAAGGGCTCCATTGGGTAACCAATCATCGTGTTTTGCTGATGCTGAAATTTTCTTTCTGATTTGGTGTCCAGTCGGTTCGAAAAGGAGATTGTCCTCTGATGGGCAATCTCCTTTCTATTTATTCTACTTTTTTCCAAAAATAAGTGAAGATTGTGGATAACTATTTTGTAATTATTTGTATTACAATAATTTACAATGTTGTTTCAGGCCGTGTGGATAACTTTATTTCAGTTTATCGTTTGAGATGGTAGCTTAATTACTTAATTTTGTTTTGGATTCGGACGGGGATTCACCCCCATGTTTTTATCTCAATCCATCAACATATTTTACATAGAATATTTTTGAATAAAACACCGATAAGGCTATAACTATGGATGTAAGGAAAACCAACGGTTCTTTTGAAGAATTCGACAAAGAAAAATTAAAGCGTGGAATCAGAGAGGCCTACAAGACAGCAGGTCAGTCTTGCCCTGAGGAGGTTGTTGTCTCCATTACCGACAATATGTATATTTATGATCAGATTGCCAGTCAGGAAATTCGCAGACAAGTAGTTGAGTCATTGATGTCCATCAACAAGAAGGTAGCTCTTGCCTATATTGAAAAATTTGACCAGGGGGTTGACTTGAGGAAGAAGAGAGACTTCATCAGGGATTATATCAAAGCGTCCAATGCGGCAACCGGCTCAAAATACGATGCCAATGCAAATGTGACTCGTAAGAATATTGTGACTTTGGGACAAGAACTTTACAAGGAGAACAATATCAAGCAGAACCGTTACATCATGCATGATAAGATTAAGGCTCTTTACGGACATGCTTTGGCAGACCAGTATCTTATTGACCTTTCCGACCATGTCCTGTACAAGCATGACGAGAGTGGTACTCCTGGTTATCCATATTGTGTGGCTATCACCATGTATCCGTTTTTGGTCAGTGGACTTCGTGAATTGGGAGGCGTATCAGTCGCACCGACTGACCTCAAATCATTTTGTGGTGAATTCATTAATCTGGTCTATTCTATCTCTTCTCAGTTCATGGGTGCAGTGGCCACTCCTGAATTTCTGATGTATATGGACTATTTCATCAGAAAGGATTACGGTGATGATTATCTCGACAAACTGGATGATGTTGTTGAGAACAATGTCAAACAGCGTACCTTGGTGAAAGTAATCGACAATTATTTCCAACAAGTCGTACATTCCATGAATATGCCTGCCGGAAACCGTGGTTATCAGACGGTATTCTGGAATATCAGTTATTTTGACAAGCCGTATTTTGAAGGCGTATTCGGGGATTTCCGTTTCCCTGACGGATCTGCTCCGATATGGGAGACACTCTCCTGGTTGCAAAAACATTTCATGAACTGGTTCAATGAAGAAAGAACCAGATATATTCTGACTTTCCCAGTGGAGACCATGGCTCTTCTGACAGATGGAAGTGACGATTTCATTGATACGGATTATGCTGATTTCACTGCAGAGATGTGGTCCAAGGGACATAGTTTCTTCTGTTATCTGTCAGATAGCCCGGACAGCCTGTCCAGTTGCTGCCGTCTTAGAAATTCTTTGAAAGACGTGGAAGGGATAGATGCGGAACACAATCATACGACCCACCAGTATTCTATGGGTACCGCTTCTGTCTCTACCGGTTCCAAATCTGTCATGACCATCAACCTGAACCGTATCATCCAGATTGCCACCCGTCGTTATTTCAAGGAGAAGAAGGGTATTCACATTCCTGTTTCCGAACCTTTGGATCCAAGCTTGAAGTTCGATCGTCAGGAACTGTACGCTTATTTCAATAATGATGTGCGTGAAATAACCGAAAGAGTGCATAAATATCAGACTGCGTTTAATGAAATCATCAAGGATTTCTTGAATGCGGATATGCTTGATGTCTATAGAGCCGGTTTCATCGATATGCGCAGACAATATCTGACCGTGGGAGTGAACGGTATGACCGATGCGGCTGAGTTTCTGGGACTGGAAGTGTCTCCAAACAAGGACTACAATGAATTTGTCAATGCGTTGCTGGAGACCATCAACATTGCCAACAAGAATGACAAGACCCCTGATACGATGTTCAATACAGAGTTTGTTCCAGGAGAGAATCTTTCCGGCAAGAACTACAAGTGGGATCAGAAGGACGGATTCTTCGTTTCTCCTAAACATAATATGTACAGTTCCTACTTCTACAATCCGGAAGATGACACTTTGTCCATGATTGACAAGTTCAAACTGCATGGAGAAGACTATGTGAAATATCTGGACGGCGGTTCTGCCCTTCATATGAACATTCAGGAACACCTGTCCAAGGACCAGTATCGTCAGCTGATGAAGACGGCTGCCCATTATGGCACCAACTATTTCACATTCAACTGCCGGAATACGGTCTGCAATGATTGTGGTTACATCAGCAAGGATACGTTGACCGTCTGCCCGAAATGTGGAAGCCGCAACCTGGATTATCTGACCAGGGTCATCGGTTACCTCAAACGTGTCTCTTCTTTCAGTGAAATGCGCCAGGAGGAGGCAAAGCACAGATATTATAACGCATAGTTCTGGACGATATGATCAAATTCGTGAAGGAACTGACTTCTGTCGTCCTTGAAGAAATACCTGATATGGTTTCCTTGGCAGTGGAGATTTCCAATTGCCAAGGAAATTGCATTGGATGCCACTCTCCTTTCTTGAAGGAGAATATTGGAGAAGAGCTGACCCATCAGGAAATCAGCAACATGATTGAAGACAACTATGGTGTCAACTGCTTCCTGTTTCTTGGAGAAGGCAATGATATGGAGGCTTTGAAGGAAGCTGCCCGTTACGTCAAGGAGCGGCATCATATCCAAGTGGCTCTGTATTCAGGTCGCAAGGCGGTAGAAGATGAACTGTTTTCGCTTTTTGACTATATAAAGGTAGGACCTTATATAGCTAGCTACGGTCCGCTCAATTCTGTCACGACCAATCAGCGGCTTTATAAGATCCGGGTCACCGGAGAAGGGGAGCGTCTGGTGGAGGATATTACCAGCCGTTTCTGGAAAAAGAAATGATTTTGTCGGAAATGTCCCTTTTCGGGGACTATTTTATAGAAGAAGAATAGAAAGATCCCCTGTCCTTGAAAAAGGCAGGGAGTCTTTTTTTAGGAAGAAAAGGACGTTTTCAGAAGGGAGGCAGGGCACCGGCCAAAATTTTCGAAAAAAATCTGAAAATTTTTTCAAATCCATAACGGTCGGAAATGACATGCACTTACATCGTTTTAGGTGAAAATTCGTCAGAAGAAAGCCGAAAAATAAGTTGGGAAAAGTTTGGAAGTGAAGAAA